>ERZ1643249.1584-NODE-1584-length-22697-cov-17.654271_pt1 | contig 22697 bp, 17 predicted proteins | sample MGYA00579263_ERZ1643249 | MGnify/ENA primary metagenome ERZ1643249 (study PRJEB29033, sample SAMEA4952264) | chicken gut metagenome | biome: Broiler Chicken; feature: Gastrointestinal Tract; material: Caecum | place: Ireland | collected 2018 | study: Broiler... | reverse complement strand
ATCAAAAAAATTTCCCGTCCCGCAGAGCGGAACGGGACTTTTCCGTGTTCATTCCTTTACCGTCACGCGCACGCCGGCGGGCGCGGAAACCTCCGTCTTCACCGTTTTGCCCTCCCTGCGGCAGCAGACGCGCAAAATGCCGTGCGGCGTGGGGATCTCCCCTTCCGCAAATTCGAGGTCGCCGAGGTCAGGCGATACGGTCACTTCCGCGTACCCCGCCTCCGCGCGCACGCCGAGCACGCGGCGCAGGAGGAAGGGGATGACCCCCGCAGACCAGCCGTGGCAGAGACTGTGGCGGTAGCCGACATAGCAGAACCTGCCGAAGTCGCCGTGCACGTCCTTCTCCCCCTCTTCGCGCACGCGGTCGATGGGGCACACCTTCCCTTTCGTCCACTCCGTGTCGAAGTCCTCCCAGAAGGAAGTCGCGCCCAGCGCGAGCATCCCGCCGTAGTACTCCCGCAGCGCCGCGAGCGCCGCCTTCATGTCCGACGCCTCGCACAGGGCGGAGAGCAGGAAGTAGCTCATAAAGGTGGAAAAGCCCTTCGCGCCCCCTTCGGTGAGCAGGCGCATCTCCTTTGCGGAGAGCGCCGAGCCGGACAGGTATTTGAGCGCGGCGATCTGCCTCTTTTCCCCCACTTCCGCGCCCGCGCGTTTCAGTTTGCGCGCGATGCGCGCGGACAGGACGCCGTCCCCGCCCAGCAGCTTTTCAAGCTCCGCCGCGTCGGCGGCGCACAGCAGGCACAGCCTGCGCACCCCTTCCGCCTCGTCCGGATGCCCGTGCGAAGGCCAGTCCACGAAATTCATGCCGAAATCGAAGCTGCCGTCCTCCGCGATGCACCCGTCCACTGCGGCGAGCACGCCGTAAAAATATTCCTTTTGCGCCGCAACGTATGCGAGATTTCCCGTCATGCGGTAATATTCCGCGAGGATCATGACCCACCACATGCTGTACATGGGGAAGTCGTTCATCCACCGCGGGAGCGGCGTCTCGTTCACCACGAAATCCAGCGAACGCTGCACGCATCCGTCGTCCGCACAGACGGAGAGCAGCGCCGTTACCTCGGGGTACATATCCCCCATCCACACGAGGCGGTCGCGCTTGATCCCGTCCCAGATATAGTCCTGCGCGCACAGCATGACGGTGTGCGCCGCGGTGTCGTAGATGCGTTCGAGCAGCGGGTCGGAACAGCGGAAAGATCCCAACCTCTCCCGCGGGCTGTGAACGTAGACGGCGTTGACCGCTTTCAGCATGAACTGCGCGTCATCGTCTAAAAATTCGACGAGCGCGAAGCGGAACCCCGAACTGAAAAACTCCATGTCCGACAGCCTCGGCAGCGGAAGGGTGAGGTCGCGCAGGCTGTGGTCGTTCGTCGCGCCGCGCTCGCCGATATCGGCGAGCGCCTCGTTCGCCGATTCCCCGAGGCGCAGGCGCACCCGCGTGCCGCTCCTGCCCGCCCCCGCGACGATGCGCAGTCCGCCGTGCAGTTCCCTGCCGAAGTCGAGCAGGATGCGGCATCTGCCGCTTATCTGCGTCCCCTCCCGCTCTTTCAGCCCTATCTGGTCCGCGAAGCGCTCCGCCAGCAGTTCCGCTCGGGAAACGTTCCCCTCCGCCATAAGGATGCGTACGGGGCGCACGAACTCCCTGACCCTGCCGTCGGCCTTATATGTCTGATCCATGTCCCTGAACTCCTCCGTCCGTCCCCCGCCCGCGGGCAGCCCCGCGGCGGCAACGTCCGTATTTTTTATATTTATCCGAAAGGGTTTCCCCACGCGTAAAAGCGCGGGGAAACCCTGCCCTTTCTCCGATCAGTTCCCGTCCTTCCGCACGGGGATGGCAAATTCCGCGCGGTGGCGGCAGCCGATGCTCTCCGCCACTTCCCGCGGCGCCACATATTCCGCCGCCTGGGTGAGCAGTCTCTGCACCTCGGGGATGTGATAGGTCGGGTACGTCTCGTGCCCGGGGTTAAAATAGAATATCTTCCCCCTGCCGCGGCGGAACACGCACCCTGCGCGGAACACCTCTCCGCCCTCGAACCAGCCGATATACACCAGCTCGTCGGGCACGGGGATGTCGAAAGGCTCCCCGTACATCTCCTCGTGCGGAATGTCGATAAAATCTCCCAGCCCCCGCGCGATGGGATGCGCGGGATCGACGCACCAGAGCCGCTCGTGCTCCGCCGCCTCCCGCCACACCAGCGAGCATGACGTGCCCAGAAGTTTTTTGATGATCTTTGAATCGTGCCCCGAATGCAGCACGATCAGCCCCATGCCTCGCAGCACCCTCTGCGCGACCTTTTCCGCGAGCCCGTCGCAGACCGCGCCGTGATAGGCGTGCCCCCACCAGAACAGCACGTCCGTGCCTTCGAGGATCTCCTCCGTCAGCCCGGGCACGCCGTCCTCGCCCGCGGGGATGCATACGACGCCGTGCCCCGCCGCCGTCAGAAAGGCGGAGAGACACCCGTCCATCCCCTGCGGATAGGCGCGCCTCCCCTCTTCCGACTCCGTCGCAACATTCTTTTCGCAAACGATGGTTATCTTCATACCGCCTCCGCACTTTTTTTGACGCAGAACCAGCCCGCCCTCTTTTATCTTATCACGAAAAGAGACGTCTTTTCCTTTCATTTTTGCAGGCATACATATCATATTTTGACATATACTGCCGTTTTCGTACGTACATAGTAGCGTTTATTGACATAGCCGCCGATCCGCGGCTCCGACGCGCGCGGCGCGGGGCTACGGCATCCTGCTCTCGTGGCAGGTGAAATAGATGAGCTGCATCTTTTCGGACAGCGACGCGAGCACCTCCTTCACCTTCGCGAAGTGCGCCCCGTCCAGCCCCGTGAACGGGTCGTCGAGGATGAGGAAGGGCTTTTCTTCCGCGTACATGTTGTCGATGAGCGCCATGCGGAAACAGAAGGCGCAGACGGTGCGCTGCCCCGTGCTCAGATGTTCCTCGCTGCGCTGCTGCCCGCCGTGCTCGAAGCGCAGGTTGAACTCGGCGTCCATGTATATTTTTTCGCCGAGCGCGCGCTCGATGATCCCGGAATAATAGGAAAACCGCTCGCGGATGGGCCTGACGTACTTGTCTTTCAGCCGCCCGTCCGCTTCTTTGAGCAGCGCCGCCGTCCGTTCCAGCAGGGCGTGATTTTTCTTATAGACGCGGAGCCGTTCCTCGCTCTCTTCCAGCTCGTTCTGCAGTTCTCCCGCGCGCTCCGCATCCGTTTCGTCGGCGGCGATCTCCAGCGAGAGCCTGTTCTTTTCCTCCGCCAGTTCGGCGAGCTTTGCGTTCATCTCTTTCAGATCCGCCGCCGTGCCCGCGGGGCGCTCCGCGAGATGCTTCTCCTCGCGCAGGACGCGCGCCTCTTCTTCCAGCCTCCGCCGCTCCGCCCTTTCGGCGGCGAGCTCCTTCACGTCGTCGCAGATCAGCCGCGCGCGCCCTCGCAGCCCTTCGGGCGGCACGCGGTACTTTCCGCAGAAGGCGAGCAGCGCGCGCTCCAGTTCTTCCGCCCGTTCCGCCGTGCCGCGTTCCGCCTCTTCGGAGGCCTTTTTCCTTCCCAGCAGCGACCTGTATTCCGCGATCTCCGCCCGCAGCGCTGCGAGGCGGGAAACGGGATCCCCCTCCGCCGTGCCGTATTTTGCGAAGAACGTATCCAGCGAACGCTGCACTTCCGCGCGTTCCGCCTGCCTTTCGCGTATGCCGCGGGCGCGTTCCTCCGCCTTCTTCTCCGCCGCGAGGTACCGCTGCCTGTCCTCGCGGAATTTTGCGGCGGCGAACAGCACGCCCTCTCCGAGGGAATACCCGTAGGGCAGGAGAATGGCGGCGAGTTCCCGTTCGGCGCTCTCGCGCTCCCGCCTTGCCGCCGCCCGTTCCGGGTTTTCCGTGCGGACGGCGCTCCCCGACTTCTTGTTGAGGTACAGGAATGCGTCCGCAAGGAGCAGCAGCGCGCCGAGCGCGGCGAGCACGATGCCCGCGATCTGCTGCACGAACAGCACGCCGATGCCCGCAAGGAGCAGCAGCGCGCCGACGGCGGCAGCGGCGATATTCGCTTTGAAGGAAACCTCCCGCACGGTCACGGTCGTCTCTTCCGCCGCCGCACAGGCGGCGTCCGCTTTTTTGAAGCGCTCCGCCTGCTTTTCCGCCTCTTCCGCCTCCGCGGCGTCGGGGAAGCGCGCGGCGAACCGGCGGCGGAGTTTCTCCTCCTCTTCGGAAAGGCCGCCGTCCTGCGGCGCGAGCGCGGCGTCCAGCCCGTTCAGCCGCACGATGCTCTCCTGCGCCGAGGAAAGTTCCTCCGTTTCCGGCACGCCGCCGGAGAACTTCCGCCCCAGCGCCTCCAGCCGCGCCTCGTCCTGCGCGGTGAAGGTGCGCTTTTCCGAAACCGCGCGCAGTTCTTCCAGCCTGCCCGCGTCCGCGAACGCCTTTTCCGCCTCCTCCGCGGAAGGCACGCCGAAGGGATACTTCTCTTCCAGCGCCGCGATCTTTTTCGTATGCTCCGCCGCGGAGGCGCACAGCCCGTCGTACCTTTCCCAGTTCGCAAACGCGACGTTGCGCGTCTGCGCCGCGGCGATCTCCGCGGCAAGCCCGTGTATCTGTCTGTTCTTTTCGTTGAGGCGCACATACTTGCCGGGCAGTCCCGCCCGCACCGTTTCGTAGTTTTTCAGCTCGCTGTGCAGCCTTACGATGCGTTCTCCCTCTTCGGCGATCAGTCCGCCGCCCCTTTTCCTGTATTCCTTGCTCCGCTTGTCTATGCGTTCGAGCGCGGCGCGCAGGTTGGTGTCGTCGTCGCTGCCCTCCACGAAATTGTTCAGCCTGGTGTTGATGCTGTCGGTGGAACCGATCTCCGTCTCCTTCCCCGTGATGAACGCCGTCCGCTCGAAAGACTCCCTGTCTATGCCGAAAAGGACTTCCCCCGGCTCCCCGCCGAGGTCGCACGGCCGCCCGTCGCGGTACACCGTCAGCTCGTCGCGCGTGTCGCTCGTCTCGTCGAAAAAGCGCTCGATCCTGTACTCCTTCCCCTTGCAGAGGAAGACCACGTTCCCGCCGAACCTCCCGCCGTCGAAGGGATAATAATGGGTGCGGTCGTTGAACCTGCCGTTCCTGCGGCTGGGTTCCATGCCGTAGAACATCGCCTTCAGAAAGGCGGCGAGCGTCGTCTTGCCGTAACCGTTTTCCTCGCAGAACGCTGTCAGCCCTCCGCCGAAGGAGAGATCGCGCCCGGAGATCTTACCGAAATTTTCAATGTGGCAGGATATGAGTTTCACAGTTCGATCTCCTCCCCGGCAAGCGCCCGCAGCCCGCAGCGCAATATCTGCTCTTTCTCCTCTTCGGAAAGCTCTTCGTCCGCGTACACGGCGCGCACGAATTCCCCTCTGAGCGAAACGTCCTTTTCAAAGGCCGCCGCATCTATCTTTCTCCTCGTCCTGTCCTTGACGCTGATATAAAAGCAGGCGTCCGCGAGGTATTTTTCCGCGTCCTCCCCCATCTGCCCGACGTCCGCGGGCACTTCTCCGACGAGGTTGATGCGGTACAGGTTTTCTTTGTCAAAGGCGACCGCCGCGCGCACGGCGAGCGAGGCGGCGTGCGCGTCGGAAACGCCGGAAACGTCCACATCCCTTTCCACGATGGTGCGTTCGGAAAACGGAACGAACGTATGCGTTATTTCCTCACCGATGTCCAGCAGGATAAAGCCGCGCTCGCCCGTCTCGTCGAAGCCGCGCCCTTCGAGGCAGCCGCTGTACGCATAGATGCCGCGCTCGTCCAGCTTCCCCTCCTGCGGCTTGTGGACGTGCCCGAGCGCGAGATAGTCGATGTTTTTCCCGCGCAGCCGTTTGAGGCACACCCTGTCTTTGCCCGCCGCGTCCGCGGTCTGCCCGTGCAGCATCACGATGTTCAGCCTGTCTTTGGGCAGTTCGAGGGTGGAATACAGGGAGGAGGCGTTCTCCGCGCTCATCTCTATGCCGCGCACGGCGACGTTCCCGTAAACGTATTCCCGCCATTGGGGGCCGAAAGTCTTGAAGTTGGGCAGTTCCCTCCCCTCATACCCGCCGCAGCTGTCGTGGTTGCCGCGCAGGTACAGGAAGTCGACGGAGGGCGTATTCTCGATCACATTATAAAAGAAGTCCTTATCCTTTTTGAAGGGGATGTCCGAATCGAACACGTCCCCCGCGAGCAGCACGGCGCACACCCCGTTTTCGGCGGCGTACTTCGCGAGCCTGCGGAAGGTGTTCCGCACCTCCGTCTTGCGTTTTTCGGCGATCTCTTTGGGAAATCTCGAATCCATCTTGGAGCCGAGGTGGATATCTGCCGCATGAATGATCTTCACGTCGCGATGCCTCCTTGCGTCTTTACACCGGATATTATAACACGGAACGGCTCCCGTATCAAGCGGACGGCGGCAATTTTTTGTCCGCCGCAGCCGAAAGCGGCCCCGCACCGCGGAAGCCGCCCTCTTTCTGTCCGCCCGCCGTCATTCCTCCCGCATATCGCGGAACACGCCTTTGAGCGCGGGATACAGCGACGCGAACGTCCTGTACCGCTCCGCATAGCCCGCGGCGGCCTCCCGGTCGGGCAGCACCGTCTCCTTCACTTTCACGACGGCGCCCGCCGCCTCCCGCACGGAGGCATATTCTCCGCGGCAGACCATCGCGAGCAGCGCCGCGCCGAAGGCGGGCCCCTGCTCCGTCTGCGGTATATCGACGGGCATATCCGTCACGTCCGCGATGATCCTGCGCCACAGCGCGCTTCTGGCGCCCCCGCCGCAAAGTTTCGTCCTCGCGGGCTTCACGCCGTCTTTCGCCGCCGCTTCCATGCAGTCTTTGAGCGCGAACGCGACCCCTTCGAGCACGGCGAGCGTCATCTGCTTCCTGTCCGTATCCGGGCGCATCCCGATGAATGCGCCGCGCGCGTTCACGTCGTTGTGCGGGCTGCGCTCGCCCATCAGATAGGGAAGAAAATAGACGCCGTTCCTGCCGGGCAATTCCCGCGGCACCTCCTGCTCTTTCGCATAATCGTCCGTCTGCAATATCCTGTCCGACCACCACGCGTTGCAGGACGCCGCAGACAGGATGCACCCCATTAAATGCCAGCCGCCGTCCGCATGGCAGAAGCTGTGCAGCGCGTTCGTGCCGTCCGGCCTGTATTTTGCGGAAGAGACGAACAGCGTCCCGCTGGTGCCGAGGGAGATATTGCACCCGCCCTCGCCGACCACGCCCGTGCCGACGGCCGCGGCGGCATTGTCCCCCGCGCCCGCGGCCACCCGTACGCCCTGCGGCAGCCCGAGTTCCTCCGCGATCTCTCTTTTCAGCGTACCGACGGCCTCGTAGCTTTCATACGGCTGCGGCAGCATTGCGGCGGATATGCCGCAGATCCCGCACATCTCTTCGCTCCATCTGCGGTTTTTTACGTCGAGGAGCAGCATGCCGCTCGCATCCGAAAAATCCGTGCAGAAATTCCCCGTCAGCCTGTAAGCGAGGTAATCTTTCGGCAGCATGATTTTAGCGGTGCGTGCAAAGTTTTCCGGCTCGTTCTCCCGCATCCACAGGATCTTCGGCGCGGTAAAGCCCGCGAACGCGATATTGCCGGTATAAGCGGACAGCTTTTCCCTGCCGACGGCCTCGTTGAGATACGCCGTCTGCTTCTCCGTCCTGCCGTCGTTCCACAGGATAGCGGGGCGGACGACGGCATCTTTTTTGTCCAGCGCGACCAGCCCGTGCATCTGCCCGCCGAAGGAGATGCCTGCCACGGCGGAGGCGTCCTGCCCCCGCAGAAGTTCCTTCATCCCGCGCATCGCGGCGGCGAACCAGTCCTCCGGGTTCTGTTCGCTCCAACCGGAACGCGGATAAAAGACGGGATAGCCCTGCGTATTCTCCGCCAGGATGCTGCCGTCCGCGGAAACGAGCAGCAGCTTCGCCCCGCTCGTGCCGAGATCTATGCCGATATATGTGCGCATATGTTCACCTTTCCTTCTCAACATATGTGCATAGTATACCATCTTTTTCCCCGCCGCGCAAGTCCTCCGCCCCTATAAGAAAAGACGGCGGCGCTTTTTTGTGCGCCGCCGTCCCCGTTCCGTTCTTTTTTATGTCAGGCGTATCGCCTGCTCGTATCCGTACACCAGTTCCCCGATGCGCAGCCGCACCGCAAAGACGTACTCTCCCGCCGCAAGCCCGTCGGTCGAAAGGGTGCCGCTCTCTTCCAGCAGATAATCTTCCCCGAACTCATGCGTCACGACGTCGTCGTTAAAGGCAAAATACGGTTCCTCGCCCGTATCAGGCTCGAAATATACGCTGTACAGCGTGGAACTGCCGCGCACGGTGAACTTTTTTCCGCTCACCCGTTCCGCGCGGACGGTATAGACGATCTCCTCCCCGCATTCCGCCTCCGTCGCCGAAAGCGTCACGCCGAAGTCGAAGTCCTCTTTCCGCGGGCTGTACTCCGCGCAGGCCGCGGCGCACGCGAACAGCGCCGCCGCAAACAGACAGCAAACAAATTTTTTTCATTCATCTTCCCTCCTTTTTTGCTCTTTTCTTTACATTTCGCAGGGATATGCGATCGTCCCTCTGCCGCTGTCTCCCCCGATAAGCTCCGGAAAACCTGTATGTCCGGCTCCCCTGCTTCTCTTATACCACACTTTCCCTCACCTGTCAAGACAGGTTTTCCGGATAAAGTCATCTTTTTTGTCCTTTTTGCCGAAAAAGTGACCAAACCCGAAGGGGCGGAGCCATACGGCCCCGCCCCTTCTTTTCTATCCGCAGGTCATGCCCCCTGCCCGATCTGTTCGTACTCGTAATAGGTCTGCCCGTCTTCGCCGACGGCGGCGCGCGCGATATAGCGCACCGTCTGCCCGTTTTCCGTCGCGCGGATGAAGAGCACCTCGCGGCCGTCGTGCCGCTCGCGCTCGAAGGTAAGCACCCTGCTCTCGCCGCCCGCGGTATAGACCATCTTCAACTCCTCTTCGCCATCTTCCTTTTCATAGGAAAAGACGCTGCGCTCCACCGCCCTGCCGTCTTCGAGCACCGTATAGGTATATTCCCGCTCGGTCTCGCCTTCCTCGTTCTCGTAGCCCTGTTCCACCAGCATCACCCTGCCTTCGGCGAGCTGTACGCGCAGCTCGGTCTCGCTCTCCTCTTCGCCGCGCTCCGCCTCGACGCTGCGCTCGCCGCGCACCGCGTACTCGGCGCCCTCTATGACCATGACGCCCTCGATGCCGTATTCCTCTTCCGTCTCGTCGTCGAAGCGGTCGTCCCAATCGTCATCGTCGTCGAAGTCGTCGTCCGCGCGCAGCGTCTCGTTGTAGTACATGGAATACGTCAGCGTGTTCTCCGCCATGCCCGTGTAGGTCACGTCCATCCTGTACGCATACCCTTCGCGGTCAGACGCGGAGATGACTTCGCTGAACCCGCCCTCGGACAGGAGCCCCTCGGCGAGGGCGAGGTAGCCGTCGAAGTCCGGCGTTTGCGCCGCGGCCGAACGCACCTGCACGGCGGCGCCGCTTCCGCTCCCCGCCGCGATGAACAGCCCCGCGCTCGCCGCGCTGAACCCGTAGGCAGACTGCACCGCCTCCTGCCGCTGCCGATCCTCCGTACGCAGGCCGCCCGTGCCGCAGGCGGCAAACCCGAGCGCGAGGGCGAGCGTTCCCGCCGCCGCAGCCGCAACCATCATCTTCTTCATCTTTTTCATCTTTCTTTCCTCCGGAAATTTTTTTGTGCGGGGAACTTTGCCCCCTGCACTTATACAACAGCGCAAACGGTGCGTTTTGTTGGAAATTCCGTAAAATTTTCCGAAAAATTTTTTGCCGGCTTCCTCGCGCGCAGCATTAAATTATGCGCGCCGACGCGGCCGCACGCCCTTCCCCGTTGACATTTCCCCGCTTTTTTGGTATGATTAAAAAAAATCCGGAATTTTTTTGATTTTTTCCAACAAAACGGCGCTTTCGCATTGTTCTTATAACGGGAGAATTATGAACGAAAAACTTGAGCGCAAGATCGCCGCGCTGAAAGGCGGAGACAGGTCTGCATTCGATTACATATACGAACACACCCACCGCGCGGTGTACTTCGCCGTTTTCAGCATCGTGCGCGACAGGATGCACGCGGAAGACATCCTGCAGGAAACGTACCTGCGCGCGCTCTCCTCGCTGGAACAGTACAGGGCGGGCACGAACTTCCCCGCATGGCTGCGCTCCGTCGGCAGGTCGCTCGCGCTCAACCACCTGAAAAAGCACGCGCGCGAGGTGGCGACGGACTTCGAAGAGGACGCCTGGAAATACGGAACGCAGGAAACCGAACTTCCCTACATCTTCGACGTCGCCCGCAGGCTTCTTTCCGAAGAGGAATACGAGATCCTCATGCTGTGCCGGCTTTCCGGCTACAAGCGGCGCGAAGTCGCCGCCATGCTCGCCCTGCCCGTCGGCACGGTCACATGGAAATACGGCGAGGCGCTGAAAAAGCTCAAAGCATACCTTATAAAGGAGGGCGGAAAATGAAAAGCGTAAAAAAGATGCTGAAGGAAGAAGCGAAGTCCGTCCTTCCTTCGGGCGAGGTAAAACAGAACATCCTCCGCGAAATGGGCTGGGAAGAGCCGCAGCGGGAATACGCCCTTGCCGGCGGCGGAACGCGGGCGCGCGCCGGCAAAAAACTGACCGTCGGCCTGATCGCAGCCTTCCTCGCGCTGGCGGTGGCGCTGTGCGTGCTGCTCCCCGTGTTCCTGCGCGGGAACGGCCCCGTTTCGGACACGCTGAACAAATTCGACAAGATCACCGACGCAGACTCCTTCTATGCCTACGGCGCGCTCTCCGCGGGGACGCTGCTCTCCTCCCGTACCGACGGCGCCGCGGCGGTATCCCTTCCGGACGCGGTATCCGCAAAGGCGCTGAACACCGCCCGCTCCTCCGAAGAGGATACGCTGACCTCCTTAAACCGCTATATGTCGCTCGTGGAGAGTCTTTTGGGCGAAGAAGACATCACCGAAACCGCCGTCGCCCCCGCGCAAGGGTACGCATTCGGCATGGAAGTGCACGGCGGCAGCCTGCTCGGCGGCGGCGTGACCTGCCGCCTGTACTACGACAAGCTGTACATCGGCGGCGAAACGGATGACGGCGAAAGCGAAGAAAATTACTCCATCGACGGCATCCTCGTGACGGAGAGCGGAACATACCCCGTTTCCGGCACCTACGAAACCGAAACGGAGAGCGGCGAGAGCGAGAGCGAACTGTTCTTCCGCGCCTACCTCGACGAGGGCCGCGCGTCGTACATCGAAGTGCGCGAGGAAACCGAGAGCGAAACGGAAGAGGGCGGCTCGGAGACCGAGCGCGAATTTGTATACACGCTGATCGAAAACGGCGAACGCGCCGAGCGCACCACCCTCTCTTACGAGGAGGAAGAGGGCGAACTCGAGCTGGAAATGACCATCGAGCGCGGCGGCTCGCGCGATACCCTCTACTTCGAGCGAGAGCGCGAAGGCGGAGAACAGGTGCTCTCCGCGCACGGCACCCTCGGCGGGCAGAACGTGCGTTTCCGCGTCTATATCCGCAGCGGGCAGTACCACTACGTCTTCGAAGACGGCTCTTCGAGCGACCACGTCCGCCCCGGCCACGACGATGACGACGATGATGATGACGACTGACCTTCCCGCACACAGCGAAGGGGCGCCGCATAAGCGGTGCCCCTCTTTCTTTCCCCTCTTTCCCTTGACAGCGGACAAAAAATCGGTTATACTGTTTTTGTAATAGTTTTCTATGACTTTTGTCACCCGCCCCGTCCTCTGCGGCAGGCAGAGGCGCGGGCGGAAAACATCGTGAGAGGGATTTTTATGGAGATCGTCGCACAGCGGCAGTTCAACGCGCTGTATATCTGGCTGGACGTATGCTTTCTCGTCTTTTTCTGCGCGCTGCTCTTTTTCAACCGCAGATACATGACGCTGCTGTTCGCGCTGGCGGGCGGGATACTGTACATGATCGTCGATTACGGCATCTTCCACCTGCTGCTCGGCACCCGCTCCATCGAGGGCGGAAACCTGTTCCGGGTGCTTCTGTGGATGTCCATGAGCTACGGCATCACCAACTTCGCATGGATCTGGCTCTGGTTCTCCAAAGATAAACGCCTGCTCGAATGGTCGCTGCTCATCTGCGTATGGTGGCTGGCGGCGCCCATGCTCGCGCAGACCTTCGGGCAGAATATGCCCGTCATCGTCATCCGCCGCACGACGGGCTCCTATCACGGCTACATGGCGCTCATCCTCGCCCTTTCCTACTTCTCCGCCATCGTCTGGAACCTGCGGCAGAAAGACGAAGAAAAGCGCTTTCCCCTATTGTGGATGCTCGCCATCGGCATCCTCGTGCAGTTCGCGTGGGAATGCGCCCTGCTGCTCGGCGGCATCCGCAGCACGGAGATCTCCTCGGTGTTCGACAAGCTGATGACCCTCGTCGTCAATTCCCTTCTGGAAACAAACCTCGGCGCGGTGCCCATCTTCTGCATCTTCTGCCTGCTCACCGCGCGCTTTACCGAAGATCTGAAAAGGCGTCCGCAGCCCCTCACCTTCACCGGACGCATCCGCGAAATAAACCGCACGAAGGTGCGCAGAGGCAGCGCCCCCGCAGACGGCGCACAGGGCGCGGAACAGAACTGACGCAAAAAGATAAGCGGCGCAGCCCTTCAAAGGGCTGCGCCGCTCCCGTTTATCCCGTTTTGCCGAAGGCGTCCCGCCCGTTTTCGTCACAGGTCGGCATACGCCCCGATGTTTTCAAAAGAAATTTTCCGCTTCCCCTCCTCGATCTCGTGCACGAGGGAAACGGTGCGCGCGTTGAAGGGCGTGGGCACGCCGCAGCGCTCGCCGTACTCGCACACGACGCCGTTGATGAAGTCTATCTCGCACTTCTTCCCCGCGCGCAGATCCTGCAGCATGCTCGAGATCAGCCGCGCGTGCTTTTTCATGGCGATCGGGATGAGCATAAAGGCGATCTTCTTTTTCATCCCGCCCCTGTAATCGAACATCTTGTCGATGCGGTGCCCCTGCACCGGCTCGGGGCGGATGCCCGCCGCCTTCGCCACGTCGATGCACTCCTTGATGATGGAGAGCGCGGCGGCGCGCGACTTCTTGTTTTTGGAAACGGTGCCGAAGGTCTCCCCCGTCACCGTGGAAAGCCCCGAAAAGGCGCTGTTTATCAGGAGCTTGCTCCACCTCGCGCCGATAAAATTCTCCTCGACGGTGACCGTGCCCATGCACTCGAGCAGGGTGCGCACCTCGTCGAGGCGGTTTCCCTTGCCGTACGCGCCCAGCGAAAAGGTCAGCGCGGCGGGGTCGGAAGTCAGTTCGGATACGCCCTCCCCGCGGAAGGTCGCGCCCCAGGCGATGGCGCAGCCGAGCACGCGGTCTGCCCCGAGGATGTCGGCGAGCTTGGGTTCGGGCAGCCCGTTCTGGCAGGTGCAGAGCGCGCCGTCCTCTTTCAGATAGTCTTTCAGAAAGGCGGCGATCTCCGCGTTCTGCCGCTGTTTGGTCATGAGCAGGATGACGTCGTACTGCTCCTTCATCTCGGAAGGGAGCAGCGCGTTCACCTTCTGCACGAAGTCGACGGTGCCGACGATGTGCGCCCCGCGCTCTTTGAGCGCGGCGACGTGCCTTTCGTTCCTGTTGATGAGGTCGACGGGGATGCCCGCGCGCGCGATATACGCGCCGAGCACGGTGCCCATTGCGCCCGCTCCGTAAATTGCATATTTCATCTTCCGCATTCTCCCGCGTTTTTTACAAGTATAGCACGCTTTTTCTTCTTTGTAAAGAATTTTTTGCGGAAAATGAGGCGCGGCTCCCCGTCGGGGAGCCGCGCCGATGCCGTTTGCGGCGATATTTCCTGCAAAGCAGGTCATCCTTCCCTTTCCACGACCTCCATGAGGCCGTCCTCGCCGTAGTGCCATGTGCCCGGCTGCGTGCCCGCCTCGTCGAAATAGAAGACGCGGTCGAGCCGGAACCCGTAATTCACCTGCGCGTACGTCTCAAAATCCTCCTGCGTGCCGCCGTAGCAGAGATACACGTTGGAGTTTATAGACCCGCGATAGGTAAAGTTGCGCGGCACATAGATGTACAGGGCCTCCTGCGGCGCGATATTCCGGCTGCCGAGGTCGCACGAGGCCTCCATGCCCGCGGGCACCATGCCCAGCCAGAGCTGCTCGAGTTCGGGCAGGTCGTAACGGAACGAACTGCTGCCTGCCGCCCGCACCGTCGCGGGCAGTTCGAGGTACCGCACCTCTTCGCTCATCAGCGAGAGAAGGTGCGTCGTGCCGTACTTCACCTCCACGCGCTCCTCTTCCCCGACGAGGGCGATGAGGGTGTTGCCGAGGTAGATCGCCCCGCCCTCCGCCTTCGTTTCGTCCGCGATAAAGGGCGTATGATCGAAGCAGCCCTCCTCGTACAGCGTGGCGGGATTTGCCGCCGTCACCTCCGCCAGAGACGAGCAGTAAGAAAAGGCATATTCCCCCACCGTCAGCAGATTTTTGCCCAGCGCGACGCTTCCGATGCCGCAGCCGTAAAAGGCGGAGGCGCCGATCTCTTCGAGGCTTTCCGGCAGGGCGATCTCTTGCAGCGGCGCGTTCCTGAACGCGTTGCCGCCGATGGCGGTAAGCCCCTCGGGCAGCGTTATCTCCTCCAGCCCCGTATTGGAAAAGGCACCGCTTCCGATGGTGCGCAGGGTGGAAGGCAGCGTCACCGAAGTGAGGTTGCCCGCGTCGAGGAAGAACTGTTCTCCCAGCGCCGTCAGCCCTTCGGGCAGCACCGCCGAACGCAGCCCCGAGCCGGAGAACACATAGTCGCCGAAGCGCTCGATGTTTTCCGCGGCGGAAAAATCGACGGAATTGAGCCGCCTCGTCTGCTGGAAGGCGCCGTCCTCCACGATGCGCAGCCCCGCCCCGAACCCGATGCGGTACAGCGACGAGTGCGCGAACGCGCCCTCCCCGATCTCTTCCACCGACGAACAGTCGACGGTGCGGATATTTCCCGCCCCGTAAAAGGCATAGTCCGCGATATATCTCACCGTCTGCGGCAGCGTATATTCGCTCTGCCGCAGCGCGGAAGGATAGGCGACGAGGCCGGTCATGTCCTTCGTAAAGAGGATGCCGTCCTCCGCACGCAGCGCCTCGTTCTCCGCGTCCGCCGAAAAGGCGGAAACGGACAGCCCCGTCACGCGTATGCTCCGCACGTCCTTCCCCAGATAAACGGTGCCGACGGGCGTCGCGGTGCCGTCGTTCTCCAGCCCGATCTCCGCAAATCCTTCGGGGACGATGATGTCCTTCTGCTCCTCGCCCCAACGCCACCGTGCGGGGACGCGCGCGTTGCCCTCCTCGAACAGCACTCCGTTCACGACGGCGAACGCGCCGCCCTCTTCCTGCACATAGCCGCGGAAAGAGCTTGCGAACCGCACCGCGTCGTAGGCGACGGAAGCAAAGCCCCCGTTCAGTTCCACATATTCCAGCGCGCCGCAGCTCGTAAACGCGCCCGAAAGCAGCGTGACGGAGGCGCTCTCTTCCGCCGTGACGCGCAGGATATTGCCGCAGTTGCTGAAGGCGACCCCCTGCACGAGCGTCTGCCCCGCAAAATATACGCCGAGCGCGTCTATGCTGTCAAAGGCGCCCTGCTCTACGCGCGGCACGTCGCGGAGCAAGATCATCTCCGCGCGGCTGCCCCGGCCCGCGCCTTCGAGCACGCTGCCGCCGTCCAGCGTCAGCGTCCCGCCTTCGCACAGCGCCTGCGGGATATAACAGAAGTCCCCGTTATAGGTCAGCATCCCCTCCCGCACGGCATAGCCGTCGGTGCGTTCGTCCGCCTCGATGCGTTCCAGAGCGGTAAAGTTGCACACCGACAGATACAAAGGGTCGAACGCCGTGCCGATGCGCAGCACCTTTACCTGCTCTTCCCCGAAAAAAGAACCCGTAGACTGAAGGCCGTTCGTGTACAGCGTATTGAACACGCATCCCCGCAGCGCGCTGCTACTCATCTGCGTGACGCCGTCCGGGATGGTGAGCACGCCGTCCGGCGTTTCCCCCGTATACAGGCACAATATGCCGGCGCCGCTGCGGTAGATGCCGTCCTCCCGCTCCTCGTAAATTTCGGAAGCGGAGACATCTATCGTTATGACCGAATTGCCGAAGGGTAAATTGTTGCGGGAAAAGGAGGTCTGCGCGGAAAAGGCGAGCACCATCTCTTCGGGGCAGAACGGCCCCACCGAATAACCGGAGAACACGCCGTCGGGCAGCGTCACCCGCTCTTCCGCCGCGTGTATATACAGGGTGCCGTCATCGTCATAGACCGAAGTCTTTTCATACAGCGCGCGCTGCCACAGATGCGCGGGCTGCACAGAACCGGAAGGGAGATAGGCGATCTCATCTGTCGGCACTTCCTCCCCGTTGAGGGTGCGGGCGGCAACTTTTGCGCCCGAAGAGCGGATCAGCCGCATATTCTCCTGCGGCAGCACGGCGACGCTGCCGGCAAAGAGCACATCGTACGTCATTTCGTTGTAGCAGTTTTCCGTCTGCGTGCTGTACTCTACGACGGCGTCGAAGTTGACCTCGTGCTCCCCCGAAAGGTCGAACACGCGGTTGCCGTTCTTGGGGAAAAACTGCACCCCGGGCTTGATGGTGCCGTCGTCGCCGAGTCGGGAAGAATAGGCGGACGGGTCTGCATCCGCGTGCAGGGCGGTGAAGGCCTCCGCAGGGTCTTTTTCCGAACCGTAATAGGCGTTCGCGTACACGGTGCAGTCGCGCACGGCAGCGGTGTCGGCGGGATCGGAAGGCAGGCCGCTTGCAGAAATGCCGAACACGCGGCACTCGTAACTCGTCCCTTCCGCCCTGCACTCGAAGAGGTTCCCGCGGAAGCTGCTCCGCAGGATGGCTCCCCCGTCTGTACAGACCCCCGAAACGCCCGCCGCCCAGGCGACGGCGTCGTCCTTGATATAGATATCCCCCTCCGCCGCGCATTCGACGAGATACCCTTGCGTATCGGCGGCGATCAGCCCGCAGGCATCGGAAACCACGTCGCCCTGCGAATCGTTGTAAGAAAAAGTGATGCCGTTTTCGTCGGTGCGCACCTTCAGCCCGCGCACCGCCCCGCGCACGAGGTCAAACAGCGGAAAATTGTCCGCCACGGTGATCGTATATCCGTAGGGATTGACGAGCATCCCCGAAAAGTCGGCGATCTCCGCCGCTCTCTGCCTTCTCACCGTGAAGTCTTTCGTCAGGATATACTTGCCGTCGCCCTCCGTGACCGATAAATCGTCGTAGCCGCGCACGGGGATATAATCGTCGTATTCGTAGTCGTACACAATGACGTCCAGCCGCGCGAGCGCCTCTTCCGCAGGACGCGCGGGATCGGAGTAATGCTGCGCGAAGATCTTCACGTCCTCGTACACCCCGCCGCTCACCGCGTGCAGGAGGCCGTTCCCGTCCAGTTCCAGCCCCTCTTCCCCGCCGAAAACGCCGCCGTTCGTATACACGTCCGTACAGGGGAATTTCCCCTCGAACAGCTCTTTGAGGTCATACGTCTCCCCGACCGTCATCTCGAGGAAAAACTCTTTCCCGTCGTTGGCGTTATATTCTACGGTCTGCCCGGACAGCCCCTCGGCGACGCCTACGCCCAGCACGGCGAGGCAGAAGACCGCCCCGCAGGCGAACAGGGAGACCCCTCTAACCTTCGATCTCATTGTCATACCTCCCCATCAGAACGATAAACCCGCACGCCAGCACGCAGAAGGCGAGTTCGCAGACCAGCCACACCGGGTTGAGCAGCGGCTCGCTGAACAGCATGGCATCCTTCACGTTGTCGAGGCTGCCCGAAAGCAGCGAAAAGATGAAAGCGTTGTTCGGCAGCACCGACCCCGGCGCGGGCAGATAAGACGCGTCCAGATAAATACCCAGGCGGTCTGCAAGCCCGAACGCCGTCAGCTGATACGCCGTCATGAATACGGCGGCCACCGCAAAAAAGAACACTTTCATCCATGTCTTTTCGGGCTTGAGCGCCGCTTTGAGGCAGAACAGGCAGAGCAGCAGCAGGCAGGCGCCGACCGCGGCGGAAGGCGCCAGCAGCAGCCTGCCCGCGCCGCGCGCCCGCAGCGAGAGCATGAACGCCCCGTTCCATACCTGCACGCGCACCGCGTCCCGCCCCGCAAAGCAGGCGAAGTCGAATGCGGTGACCAGCAGCATCTCCGCCAGCACAAAGATCGCCGTCCAGGCGAACAGCTCAAACATCCTCCCGAGAAGGATGTCGCGCTCCTTCACCCCCGCCGTGCGCAGGCACTTCGTCCCCGCACCGACGGCGGTAAGGATAAACAGCAGCAGCGGCATAAAGTTGCACGCCGCGTTGAACACAGTGAACGCGCCTCCCGCCAGCTCCGCCGCCCGCGCGTCGCTGCCGTACAGCCCCGCGATGCCCAAAGCCGCGGCGACAGCCGTGCACGCCGCCAGGCAGAGCGAAACCACAAGCAGGTACGGCTTGTATTCGGTGCGGAAAATTTTGAAGATCATCGCAGGCACCCCCTGTAATACTCCTCTATGCCCATGCCGCGCGCGCGGATCTCCTCCGCGCCGGCAAGTTCGCTCAGCCGCCCGTCCTGTAAGACGGTGACGTGCGTGAACAGGTTCTCGAACTCCTTGATCTCGTGCGTGGCGACCACGATCACGCGCTCCTCCATCGCCCGCTCGATGAGCGCGTCGACGATGACGCCGCGGTAATTGACGTCGAGGTTGGTGAGCGGTTCGTCCAGCAGCAGCACCTCCGAGCGCACGCAGTAAGCGGCGATAAAGTTGAGCTGCCGCTTCATGCCCTCGCTCAGCGAAAACAGCCGCGCGTTTCTGCGCACGTCCGTGTTTTGCAGCATACGTTCCGCCCTTTCCGCATCGAAATCGTAAAAGCGCCCGCAGAAGCCGAGCACGTCGGAAACCTTCCACCATTCGGGGTACGGCATCCGCGTGCGCATGTACGCCACCTTTTTCCCGCGCAGGGTGATGACGCCCGTGAACCTGCGGTCGAGGTTGCCGAGGATGTTCAGCAGCGTCGTCTTGCCCGAACCGTTCAGCCCGAGGATGCCCACGAAGCTGCCGGCGGGGAACTGCCCCGTCGCTCCCGCAAGCACCTGCTTTTTGCCGTAATGCCTGCATATGTTGACAAACGAATATTTTTCCATACTCTCCTTTTACTTCTCCTCCGGGAGCGCCTCCCGTATCAGCCTTTCCAGCTCCTGTTTTCCTACGCCCGCGCCCCGCATCTCCTCCGCAAAGGCGCCCGCCTTTGCCCGCAGGTACTCCTCCCGCCTGCGCGCGATGAACGCCGCGTCCGCGGTGACGAATTTCCCGTTCGTGCCGTCCGTATAGATCAGCCCCTCCTCCTCCAGCTGCGCATACACGCGCACGACGGTGTTGGGGTTCACCCTGCACGTCACGGCAAAGTCGCGGATGGCGGGCAGGCGCTGCCCGCACGCAAAAGCGCCCGAGAAGATCTTTTTCTTCACATATTCAATTATCTGCGACCAGATCGTCTCGTTGCTTTTGAAGTTCATGCTTCCCTCTCATTGTACTATTCAGATAGTACAATCATCGCCGAAAGATACGGCGCGCCCGCGCCGTTGTACTATTCAGCTGATACAATCATACCACACAACCATGCGCCTGTCAACCCCTTCGGCAAAAAAGCCGGGATAATTTTTCATGCAAACAGGCAGATGCACACCGCCGCCGCGGCCTGCCAGAGCAGCCCGAGCACGTTCACCGCCCAGAAGTACCAATGCCGCGTCTTGTGGCGGAACAGCAGCATCCCGCACAGCCCTCCCGCCGCCCCGCCGAAAAAAGACAGCCCGAGCAGCACTTTTTCGGGGATGCGCCACGCGCCCCGCCGCGCCTTCGACTTATCCGCCCCGTAGGCGATGAACGCCGCAGCAGAGAGCGCGAAGACGGCAGCGAGATAAATATACAACGGTATCATAGGGCCTTGCCTCCCTCTCCGGCCGCGGCGCCGGGCGCCCTTCCCGGGCAGGCGCCGGCCGTTTTTTCTTTCCCTTAACAGTATAGCAGAAAGCGCGGAAAAGTCAACCCTTCAAAAAAAATTGCGCAAACGGGGCGCGAACGTTTGACTTGCGGGCGAAAATACCGTATAATCAATCTTGCAAACGGAAAGAAGAAAAATCGTAAGAAAAAGAACCGATTGCGAAAGACGACCACCCGCAAGGGTCGAGGCCATACGGACAGCCGGGTCGGATGCCGATCGGCGGCGCAGCCGCCTTATTGATCGAGTTAAGAGCTCGAATTTTATAAGTTGGTTACTTTATAACCGGTGCAACCCGCACAAAACTTGTGAAACGGTCAATAAGCGCATTCGTATTTGCTTTCGTACTCATCGGCAAAATTGCGGCAAAGAGAGACTTTTTCAGAGCGGACAGGCGAGTTGCCTGTCCGCTTTTTTTGCCGTAAATTTCTCTCGCGAGGTGCCGCACATGGGCAAACTGAAACTGTACGGGTTCAACAATCTCACAAAATCTCTCTCCTTCAACATCTACGACATCTGTTACGCAAAGTCCCCGCGCGAGCGCAGGGAATATATTTCCTATATCGACGAGCAGTACAACTCCGCCCGCCTCACCGAGATCCTCACCAACCTCACCGAGATGATCGGCGCAAAGGTGCTCAACATCGCGGGGCAGGACTACGACCCGCAGGGCGCTTCCGTCACCCTGCTCATCTCCGACCTCTCCATGCTGCCCTCCCGTTCGGAAACGCGGCTCGCCCACCTCGACAAGAGCCATGTGACGGTGCACACCTATCCCGAGTACCACCCCGAAACGGCGCTCGCGACCTTCCGCGTAGACATCGACGTCGCCACCTGCGGCACCATCACCCCCCTCTCCACCCTCGACTACCTCATCGGCTCTTTCGATTCCGACATCATCACGATGGATTACCGCGTGCGCGGCTTCACGCGCAGCCTCAACGGCAAAAAGGTATTCAACGATCTGAAAATAACTTCCATACAGCACTTCATCTCCGAAAAGACGCTGGAAAAATACGACGCGATCGACGTGAACGTCTATTCCGCGAACATCTTTCACACGAAGATGCTCCTGCGGGAGATCGACCTCAAAAACTATCTCTTCAACGAAAACGTCGACGCCCTCCCTCCCGCCACGCAGCGGGAGATAAAAGACAGTCTCCGCCGGGAAATGGTCGAGATCTTCAACGGCAGGAACGTCTATTAAAGAAAGCCCTTTCCCCGCGAAAGCCGCATACGGCGCGGTTTTCGCGCAAACGTACAGGTGATTTATGAACGATCCGCAGGAACGCGCCCCCATCTACGAGGCGCTGGAAAAATTTTCGAGGCAGCGCGTCGTGCCCTTCGACGTGCCCGGGCACAAGCGCGGGCGCGGCAATCCCGAGCTTGCAAAACTTTTAGGCGAAAAGTGCGTGAGCATGGACGTGAACTCCATGAAGCCGCTCGACAACCTCTGCCACCCCGTCTCCGTCATACGCGACGCGGAGAAGCTCGCCGCCGACGCCTTCGGGGCGGAAAGCGCCTTCCTGATGGTGGGCGGCACCACCTCCGCCGTGCAGAGCATGGTCATGTCCGTCGTGAAGGCGGGAGAAAAGATCATCCTCCCCCGCAACGTGCACCGCAGCGTGATGGGCGCGCTCGTGCTGTGCGGCGCCGTCCCCGTCTACGTCAATCCCGAAACGGACGCCCGCCTCGGCATCCCCCTCGGCATGAGCTTGAAGCAGCTCGAACGCACCATCGAATGCACCCCCGACGCGAAGGCGATCCTCGTAAACAACCCCACCTATTACGGCATCTGTTCGGATCTCCGCTCCATCGTAAAGCTGGCGCACGAGCACAATATGCTCGTCATCGCCGACGAGGCGCACGGCACGCACTTCTATTTCGGCGAAGGGCTGCCCGTCTCCGCGATGGCGGCGGGCGCAGACATGGCGGCCGTGTCCATGCACAAATCGGGCGGCAGCCTGACGCAGAGCTCCCTTCTGCTCGCGGGCAGCCGCATAAACGGCGACCATGTGCGCCAGATCATCAACCTCACCCAGACGACGAGCGCGAGCTACCTGCTGCTCTCCTCCCTCGACATCTCCCGCCGCAACCTCGCGCTGCGCGGGAAGGAGGCGTTCGCGCGGGTCATCGAACTTGCAGATTACGCCCGCGAAGAGATCAACGACGTCGGCGGCTGGTACGCCTACGGCAAAGAACTCGTCAACGGAGACAGCATCTTCGACTTCGACCGCACAAAACTCTCCGTCTACACCCTCGACGTGGGGCTTGCGGGCATCGAAGTCTACGACATCCTCCGCGACGAATACGACATTCAGATAGAATTCGGCGACCTCGGCAACATCCTCGCCTATCTCTCCATCGGCGACAGGAAGAGAGACGTCGAGCGCCTCGTCAGCGCCATGAGCGAGATACGGCGTCTGTACGAAAAGGACAGGACGGGCATGATGGAAAACGAGTACATCTCCCCCGTGGTGGCGGTCACGCCGCAATACGCCTTCTACTCCCCCAAGCAGTCCCTTCCCCTCGAAGAAACGGCGGGGCGCATCTGCAGCGAATTTGTGATGTGCTATCCGCCGGGCATCCCCATCCTCGCCCCGGGCGAGCGCGTGACGAGCAAGATCCTCGACTATATCCGCTACGCGAAGGAGAAGGGCTGCCAGATGACCGGCCCCGAAGACGC
>ERZ1643249.1582-NODE-1582-length-22708-cov-5.579482_pt1 | contig 22708 bp, 20 predicted proteins | sample MGYA00579263_ERZ1643249 | MGnify/ENA primary metagenome ERZ1643249 (study PRJEB29033, sample SAMEA4952264) | chicken gut metagenome | biome: Broiler Chicken; feature: Gastrointestinal Tract; material: Caecum | place: Ireland | collected 2018 | study: Broiler... | reverse complement strand
GGGAAGTGTCAGATTAAGTAACTGAAAGGGGCATCTAAAGTGACCACCCCTTCCAGAATGAGTCTGGACGCAGTTCGCGTTCAGACTCTTTTCTTTTTGTCCGGACAAAAGCGCTCACGCTGAAAGCGGTATCTGAAGTATCTCCCCCTTCCGGAAGAACATCAAGAGAAGTCAATCGTTACAAAGATGATTGACTTCTTTTGTGTTTTGTGATTAGATTTACTTAATAAATTACTTTTCTTGGGGGTATAAAGATATGTTTTATGAAATCAAAACAGATCGGTTAACTCTAAGGCCCTTAGATATTTCTGATTTAGCAACCGTTCATACGTATGCTGGTGATAAAGAAAATACAGCCTATATGTTTTGGTTACCCAATGACACGATTGAGGAGACAAAACAGTTTCTAAACAACGTGACAAATGAATGGAAAAAGCCGGCTCCTGCCTATTATGAATTTGCCATTGTTTTTGAAGGCCTACAAATTGGTGCGATCTCCGTTGCGTTAAATGATTCAAGAAACGTCGGAGAATTGGGATGGATTCTCAATAAACGCTATTGGAAAAAAGGAATCGCAGTAGAAGCCGCACTTGCCATAAAAGATTTTGCCTTAAATGTTCTAAAGCTTCAAAAATTAGTCGCTCATTGTGACTATAGAAATACTGCTTCATCTAATCTTATGCAAAAGATAGGTATGACGCTTGAGGATGATACTGGTACAAGAACATATCCTAAAAACAACGAAACCGTACAAGAACTTACCTATTCATTCTCCATTCATTGATGCTCTTAATCCGCCTTATCAATATCATCTTCACACGAAAGAGATATTTTCTTGGAGGTCTGAGCAGAAAGATCATCGAGCTCCATCTATCGTGACCGCTTTTTTCACTAAATTTATTGATGGATACTGGCAGTAATTTCAGTCACCTAACATAGAAAGCTGCAAATTTCGCCCTATTATTTTTAAGTAGTAAACTGCAAAACATTTTTGTAATAAAAACGAATTAAAAGTCTGGAGAATTTTGATGTTTAAAATAAAAGAACTGGATCCAAAACAGTGGAAAAATTATAAGCTTTTATTTTCCTATGATACAGATGGATACTATTCATTTGAAGTCCACAATTGGGATTTTAAATTGATATTCTGTTCCTATCCAACTGTCATTCATAAAACGTTTACAGACCGTCTATTTGGAGAATGGTTGGAAAACCCGATTGCATTTGGCGCATTTTATCACAATCATCTAATCGGTGTGATCGAATGCTTTCATGAATCGTGGAACAATCGATTTCGTATAACCAATCTGCTGGTATGGGATGATTTCCGAAATCAAGGAATTGGAAAATTGTTGATTCAGAAAGCTGAGGAAGCAGCAAAACGCAGCAATGCACGGATGCTTGTATTGGAGACGCAGACCTGCAACCGTAAGGCCGTTGATTTTTATCTGGCAATGGGATTTCATCCCATCGGATTCGATTTGTTTTGTTATACCAACAGTGACCCCGACAGAGAAGAAGTTCGGCTTGAAATGGCAAAACATCTGATTTAACAGATACTTTCAGAAATTTTACACACCTATCTGTGGATTACAGGAAATCGCGCAGCAGCCTTTTCTCCGTTTTCCTGCATTGCATTCCCGAAGTATTTACGCTTTTGGCGTCTCGCTGCAGCGAAATACCCCTTCCTACCCTAGCATAATAAAATCCCCTTGATGCAGTTCACATTTTCCTGCATCAAGGGGATTTTGTCTATTGTCTGTCTTTACTAAACCCGTTCATACAACACCGCTTTTTGGCTTTAAAAACGGATTAATCAAGCTCTAATGCGCCGGTATACAGCTGGTAATACGTACCTTTTAATTTGATAAGATCCTCATGCGTACCGCGTTCGATGATACGGCCATGATCCAATACCATGATCGCGTTGGCATTCTGTACCGTAGAGAGACGGTGTGCAATAACGAACACCGTACGGCCGGTCATCAGTGCGTCCATCCCGCGCTGTACAATCGCCTCAGTACGGGTATCGATCGAGCTTGTCGCTTCATCCATAATCATGACAGGCGGATCGGCTACAGCTGCACGTGCAATCGCCAAAAGCTGACGTTGGCCCTGGCTAAGGTTTGCGCCATTGCCATGAAGCATTGTATTGTATCCATCAGGCAGACGGCGGATAAAGTCATCTGCGCCGGCAAGCTGCGCCGCGGCAATACATTCTTCGTCGCACGCATCCAAATTGCCATAACGAATATTTTCCATTACCGTACCGGTAAAGAGGTTTGTATCCTGCAATACGATACCTAAGCTATGTCGCAGATCTGCTTTTTTGATCTTGTTGATATTGATTCCGTCATACCGGATCTTACCGTCTTCGATATCATAGAAACGGTTGATAAGGTTTGTAATGGTTGTTTTCCCCGCACCGGTAGAACCGACAAATGCAACTTTTTGTCCAGGCTTTGCATAAAGGGAAATGTTGTGCAATACAGTTTTTTCTGGCGTATAGCCAAAATCAACGTCAAAAAAGCGAACATCGCCCTGTAAACGCGTGTACGTAATGGTTCCATCGTGATGCTGATGCTTCCATGCCCATACATTGGTGCGTTCTTCACACTCGCTGACACTGCCGTCGGCATTCTCTTTGGCGTTTACTAATGTGACATATCCTTCATCGGTCTCCGGCTGTTCATCCAGCAGGGCAAAAATACGATGTGCGCCTGCTAAGCCCATAATAACCATATTTACCTGATTGGATACTTGACCGATAGCGCCGGCAAACTGCTTGGTCATATTCAAGAACGGTACAACGATACTGATGCTGAAAGCCATCCCCGATATGCTGATATTGTTCACATCCGTCAGCATCAGCGCACCGCCTACCAAAGCTACCACAACATACATTACGTTTCCGATATTACTTAAAAGCGGCATTAAAATATTGGCAAAACGGTTGCCGTTGCGGGCATTGTAAAAAATCTCACCGTTTACTTTGTCAAAATCCGCCTTAGCCCCTTCTTCGTGGCAGAACACCTTAATGACCTTTTGGCCGGTCATCATTTCTTCCATAAACGCCTCTGCCTTGGCCAATGTAACCTGCTGGCGTAAAAAATATTTGGAAGAGTGGCTGGTAACGTAACGGGCTGAGAACACCATACAAATAACGCCCACTACTACAACCAATCCTAAAATGGCGCTGTAATACATCATGATGCAGAACACAGTTAACAATGTTACACCGGAAATCAGCATCTGAGGCAAACTCTGGCTGATCATCTGACGCAGGGTGTCTACGTCGTTGGTATAATAGCTCATGATATCGCCGTGTCCGTTGGTATCAAAATATTTGATGGGAAGATCCTGCATGTGGCTAAACATTTTTTCACGCATTTTTTTCAAAGAGCCCTGTGTAATAATAGCCATCAGCTGGGTATAAGCAAAACCTGCAATAAGGCTGATGATATACATTACAATCAGGATGCCGACAGCCCCAAGGATTTCGCCGGATACCGAGGCCCAGTCGCCAGTTTTATAGCTCTTGTCTACAATAGCTATAATGTTTTGCATGAATATCGCAGGTACGGAACTGACAATTGCGTTAACCAGAATGCAGATCAAAGTGACCGGCAGCAAAACCGGATAAAACTCAAACAAAGTACGCAGCAGCCGACGAAGCACACCCTTTGGCGCACGCTGGCCGCGTGCAGTAGTCGAAGGAGCGGTGTTTGCTTTAGTTTTCTTCATTTTGATCACCTGCCTTATTCTGAGTGGTGTATACCTCACGATAGATCTCATTGGTCTTTAACAGCTCTTCGTGCGTACCAATAGCACTGATACGCCCGCCTTCCATCACAATAATGCGGTCGGCGTCCTGAACGGAGGCTACACGCTGTGCAATAATAATTTTTGTAGTCTCAGGGATAAACTCGCGGAAGCCCTCTCGGATCAGCGCGTCGGTACGCGTATCCACCGCGCTGGTGGAGTCATCCAAAATCAACACCTTTGGTTTTTTCAGCAACGCGCGTGCAATGCACAAGCGCTGTTTTTGACCACCCGAAACATTGGCGCCGCCTTGTTCAATCCATGTATCATATTTGTTAGGAAGCTGCTGAATAAATTCATCAGCCTGTGCCAATTTGCACGCTTCCAGCATTTCTTCATCGGTAGCGTCAGGATTGCCCCAGCGCAGATTGTCTTTGATCGTGCCGCTAAATAACACGTTTTTCTGCAACACCACAGCGACGTTATTGCGCAGCGCCTCTAAATCGTACTTGCGCACATCCTCGCCGCCTACTTTGACGCAGCCTTCCGTAACATCATACAAGCGGGGGATCAACTGTACCAGAGTGGATTTAGACGAGCCTGTCCCACCCAAAATACCGATAAGTTCGCCGGACTTGATGTGCAAATCCACATCAGCCAAAGCTTTGCGCTCGGCCTTTTTGGAATATTTAAAGCTGACGTTTTCGAAGTCAATCGAGCCATCCTTTACATCGGTAAGCGCGTTTTCCGGGCTTTTCAGGCTGCTCTCCTCCGTCAACACTTCAACAATACGCTCGGCTGATTCCATCGACATGGTAATCATAACAAATACCATAGACAGTGTCATCAAGCTCATTAAAATCTGGAAGCTATAAGTAAGGATAGCGGACATCTGGCCAACGGCAATTTCCGTACCCTGACTGCTAATGACAAAATAAGAACCAAACGACAGCACAAATGCCATACCTGCATATACACAGAACTGCATCATGGGGTTATTCAAAGCCATAATACGTTCAGCGCGGGTAAAATCGTTGCAGACATCTTCAGCAGCAACATTAAACTTCTTTTTCTCATAATCTTCCCGTACATAGCTTTTTACGACACGCATAGCTTGTACATTCTCCTGAACCGAGTCGTTAAGCGCATCGTATTTGCGGAATACCCGGCGGAAAATCGGCGTTGCAGCGCGGATAACCAAAATCAACCCAATCCCCAACAACGGAATGGTAACAAGGAAAATCAGCGCCAAGCGCCCGCCCATGGCAAAGCCCATGATAAAGGAAAAGATCAGCATCAGCGGCCCACGGATCGCAATGCGGATAATCATCATAAAAGACATCTGTACGTTTACAACGTCCGTTGTCATACGGGTCACCAAACTGGACACTGAAAATTTATCAATATTTTCAAAAGAGTAGTCCTGGATCCGGTAAAACATATCTTTACGCAGATTTCGTGCAAAGCCAGTAGAAGCGGTAGCACAGGTATTCCCAGCCGCCACGCCGAAAATCAGCGATAATATCGCCATCAATACCAGCTGGATCCCGTACTTGATAATGACATCCATTCCACAGCCAGCCTGCATTTCGTTGACCAGATTGGCGATAACAAACGGAATAATACATTCCAAAATCACCTCTACTGTAACCAAAATCGGCGTAAGGATAGACGATTTTTTGTACTCGCGAATACTGCGAGCAAGGGTTTTTATCATACGTTTCATTCCTCCTTTAAAGCATGATACAACCTTAAGTACATGCGCAATGTATCAAAATGATTGTGAAAGCATAAGGCTCGAAACCGGCTATTCATCCATATTTTTAGACATGTGTGCCACAGTCTCCAAAAACAAAGCAAGCTGTGCATTAGACAAGCCGCGTGTAAGGCACTGTTCGGTATTACGGAGATACTCTCCCACCTGCGCGTCCAGATACGCAGCTTTCTGCGTTGGAATCAGGCTCTTTAAACGTGCATCACTCGCCACACTCTCTCGTAAGATAAGGTCGTTTTTTTCCATTGACTGCAAAATGCCGGTTGCAGTTGAACGGCTTAAGCCAAAAACAGCCTCCACATCACGCTGAAACACCGGTCCGTCGGCACTTTTGACAAGGATGTAGTGCATCACACGGCTCTGCACCCCTGTAAGCCCCAGACTTTGCATGTTGGTGTTCATACGTTTTTTTATTTTGTGGGACAAGATATTAATCCACATCCCACAATCTTTTTCCATTTGTTCTCTTCCTCCTCTTCAGCCTGTCAGGCGCAGTGCCTTTCAATAATTGTTCGGAAACAAACAAATTTTATCGCATGAATGCGCACTTGTCAATATGACATTTGAACGGTTTTTTAATAGAATCAAAACAAAATTTTGTATGGCAACAGTTCCCCACTATCCACTAAACATGGCGAAAAGACTGCACTTTCTTAATATTTTATATTATTTCATTAAACTTTATAGTAAAAAATTATATTATATAAATAAACAAAAGAGATTGTTTATTAAAAATTCTCCTCTCGCTGATTGAAAACTTTTTGTTAATAAAAGATTGCGTTATTTTAAATCATCCGCGATCTGCAATCCATATAAATTTGTATGAAAGCGAACAGACCGCTGATTAAAAAATTTTCCACGCTGAATATATAAAACAGAAGGCGGGAAACTGCGGCATACAATCGATTTTGCATTTATACCGCAACTTCAGAGATTTTTCTTGCTTTTATCCTGTATCTGTATTACAATAAAAATGAACTTTTTGTGTATTATTTTTTATCAAGATGAAGAGGAGGTAGACGAGAGGATAAACTGCAATGCGGTAAAATAAAATATTTTTTAAGGAAGGGTGAACTTTTTGGAACGTTTTTTTAAGCACAAACAAAACGGAACCACAGTAGGCAGGGAGGTAATCGCCGGATTAACAACATTTTTCGCTATGGCGTACATCATTGCCGTAAATCCTAAACTGTTAGCCGAATCCGGCATGGAATGGGGCGCTGTTTTTCTGGCGACCATTATTTCGGCAATCATCGGTACGCTGGTTATGGGCCTTGTAGCGAATGTCCCATATGCCCAAGCGCCCGGAATGGGGCTGAACGCCTTTTTCGTCTATACGGTTTGCTTCACTTTAGGCTTTACCTGGAAACAGGCGCTGTCTATGGTTTTCATCTGTGGATTAATCAACATTGTCATTACCGTTACAAAAATCCGCAAATACATTATTAAAGCAATTCCCCGCAGCCTGCAAAATGCAATCGGCGGTGGAATCGGTATTTTCGTCGCCTATCTTGGTTTATTGAACGTAGGTATTATTAGCTTTGATTCCGGCGTTCCGGCGCTTGCAACCTTAAACCAGCCCTCATTCTGGCTGTTCTTAATAGGCCTGGCGCTGACGATTATTTTGTTGGTTTGCAAGGTAAAAGGCGCTATTCTGATTGGTATTGTCGCAACAGCGCTCATCGGCATCCCAATGGGCGTTACAATAACAGATGCGAGCGAAACCGTCAGCTTTGTAGAAGCTTGCAAACAGCTCCCCAGTACATTCGGCGCTATTTTCACCAGAGAAGGCCTGCCTTCGCTGTTTACAGATCTCGCAAAAATCCCGCTGGTTCTCATTACGATCTTTTCTTTCAGTGTTTCCGATACATTTGATACAATCGGCACGTTTATCGGGACAGGACGCCGTACCGGTATTTTCAGCGATGAGGATGAAAAAGCAATGGAAAATACGCCCGGCTTCAAGTCCAAAATGGATAAAGCATTGTTTGCCGATGCAACCGCTACTTCTATCGGCGCTATTTTCGGCACCTCCAATACAACAACTTATGTAGAAAGCGCAGCTGGTATCGGCGCCGGCGGCCGTACGGGACTTACCAGCGTCGTTGTCGCAATTTGCTTTGCAATCAGCGCATTCTTAGCGACCTTTGTCAGTGCTATCCCATTTGCCGCTACCGCTCCAGCGTTGGTCGTCGTCGGCATTATGATGATGTCTGCTTTCAAAGAAATCGAATGGACAGACTTCGACGAAGCGGTGCCTGCTTTCTTTGCCGGTATCTTCATGGCGCTTTGCTATAGCATTTCTTATGGTATTGCAGCTGGCTTTGTGTTCTATTGTATCACGAAAATATGCAAAAAACAGGCCAAGGAAATCCATCCTATCCTTTGGGTGGTAACGGCTTTGTTTATTTTGAACTTCGTGTTACTGGCGATTATTTAAAGATCAAAAGCCAAAACGTATGTTAGCTTAATTGCATACAAATATGCCCGGCATTGCATGCCGGGCATATTGTTTTTCTCACTGATTATCTTAGATATATGAAACAGGTTGAATCAAAATACCTATATGAGATTTTTTGTCCTGAAAAGCATCGTTTCTCCTATCGGCTTGTGCACTTTCTATTTTCTTGAGTCCATATTGCGTTTTCCGAAATGCGGCCGATCATATTTTCTTATTTCAATCTGCTATTCAGTTTAAAATCCAAATATTTTTTATGTTCTGCAGCAGATCGGCTCTTCTTATGCATTCTCATCCGTTAAACTATCATCTGTACTATCTTCGGAATCCGTGCTGCTGCTGTCCAAGGTATAAGATAAAATAATAATTTCCTGTACCCCGTCATCGTCCTCTGTAACAGCAACCATATCTCCTTCTGCTATATCGTCCAGTGTCGTATAATACAAATACCCGTCTGAAGCATATTCATATGTTGCATCCGAATCCAGCGTCACCGTATTTGTATAACCAGCGTCATAAAGGGTGCCATCTTCTACATAAGCGTAATTTGAAATTTCCGTGTCCGTCTCGTATACATCCAGTGTCAGATAGGAATCCCCGATAGAAGTGACCATGCCGATGACATCTCCCGTTTGAACGGTTCCCGCTTCATCGGAAGACGTATATGTGTCGTTAGAACTGCTTTCCGTGTCATCCTCTGTTGTGCTGTCTGTACAACCGGCAAAAATGCTGCCGCAGAGAAGTGTTGCCATCATAATTGCGATAATACTTGTGCGTTTTTTCATAACACAGCCTTCTTTCTAACAAAATATTATACATTTGCAGTTAATGTCCTGTATTGATCTACTGCAAGGCCAGTATAAAATTTTGTGCTAAAGGGATACTAAATTTTATCGTGAGAAAACCGTGAAAAAGCCTTAAAAGAAATATTGATCATTTTAAAAGGCGGCCTATAGAGGCCGCCTTTTAAAAAATAAATAAACGATAATCCAGGACTAAATTGCAGTCCTTTTATGTTGCACCACCTGATTTGATCATAGGACAAAAAGGATGCAGAAGCTTCCTTTAATGCAATAGCTCCCATAGAGGGATGTCTTCTATATAAAAGAAAAAGCGTCTTTTGAGCAAAGACGCTTTTTCTAAAATTACTCTGCGATTTTTTCTGGTTCTGCAAGTTTTTTAGCAGAACGCCTTTTCGTAACAACAGGAAGTGCTTTTTTCTCTACTACATCGCCCGTAATGCGGACGCGCTTAACATCCGGCTCAGACGGAACGGAAAACATTAAATCAGAAAGCGTATCCTCTAAAATGCCGCGCAGGCCGCGCGCACCGGTTTTTCTTGCAATAGCTTGTTTCGCAATAGCCGCTATTGCGTCGTCCGTAAACTGAAGTTCCACACCGTCCATACCAAACAGCGCCTGATATTGTTTGATAAATGCATTTTTCGGCTCTGTCAAAATCCGGCATAGCATCTCTTCATTTAACTCTTCAAGCACTGCAATGACCGGAATACGCCCTACAAGCTCAGGAATCAGCCCATACTTCACTAAATCATGCTGAACAACCTGTTTCATAATATTTTCACCGGATTTTTCTTGCTTAGAAACTACTTCGCCTCCAAATCCCAGTGATCCCTTTTGTGAGCGCTGCGCAATGATCTTTTCCAACCCATCAAATGCTCCGCCGCAAATAAACAGGATATTTTTCGTGTTAACCTGAATATATTCCTGATGCGGATGCTTCCTGCCGCCTTGCGGCGGCACATTGGAAATCGTTCCTTCTATAATTTTCAAAAGTGCTTGCTGCACGCCTTCTCCGGATACATCTCGTGTAATCGATGTATTTTCCGACTTGCGGGCTATTTTATCGATCTCATCAATATAAATAATGCCGCGTTCCGCAGCCTCAACATCAAAGTCTGCTGCCTGCAAAAGACGAACCAAAACATTTTCAACGTCGTCCCCTACATAGCCGGCTTCCGTAAGCGTAGTAGCATCTGCAATGGCAAACGGCACATCCAATACCTTTGCAAGTGTTTGAGCCAGCATTGTTTTGCCGGTTCCGGTAGGCCCCAAAAGCAGGATATTGCTCTTTTGGATCTCCACGCCATCGTCCTGCTCGCCGCTTGTAATACGTTTATAATGATTATATACAGAAACCGCTAATTTGCGCTTGGCATCATCCTGCCCTATGACATATTCGTCAAAAACGGCCTTAATCTCCGCCGGCTTCAATACAATCATTTCATTCCTTCGCCGGCCGTGTGCATGCGTCCCAAATGCCGGATCTTCATCATGCAGCATCTGATAACAAATATTGACACATTCATCACAGATGAAGACACCATTTGAGTAAAGCAGGCGCTCTACATCTTTTTCACTCTTGCCGCAAAAGCTGCAGCAAGGCATTTTTCTTTCATCAGTCGTACCGGGCATGCCCGCACCTCTCTTTAAATAATTTGAAAATTCAGATTACCGTTTAAAAAACGAATACCGCAGTCTTTTACCGCTTAGAAATAACCTTGTCAATTAAGCCATAGGTACAAGCCTCATCCGCAGACATAAAGTGATCGCGTTCACAATCGCGCGTAATCTCTTCAATAGACTTCCCCGTATTCTGTGCAAGGATGCCGTTCAACTGTTTTTTCATCCGAAGAATGCGGTCCGCCTGAATTTGAATATCCGTTGCTTGGCCCTGACTGCCACCAGATGGCTGATGAATCATAATTTCACTATTTGGAAGAGCGAAGCGTTTTCCTTTTGCGCCGCTGGACAGCAAAAACGCCCCCATTGAAGCTGCCATACCAATACAAATGGTGGAAACATCACATTTGATATATTGCATGGTATCATAAATCGCCAAGCCGGAAGTGATGGAACCTCCTGGGCTATTTATATAAAGGCTGATATCCTTATCCGGATCCTGCCCTTCCAAGTATAAGAGCTGCGCCACTACCAGCGAAGCGGAAGCGTCATTGACTTCTTCACAAAGCATAACAATGCGGTCATTTAACAGCCGGGAAAAAATGTCATACGAACGCTCGCTGTTGCCGGAACGCTCTACTACCATTGGGACTAAACTCATTTGGAATCTCTCCTTTCGAATAAACGCGGCTCCTGTCGGATTTTCCGCGTAATGCAACAATGTTCCGCACACCAAAGGCGCGCGAAACATTGTTTTGCTGCTTATTTGCAGTTTTACTGTATTACAGCGTTTTCCTTTACCAGATCCACTGCCTTGTTGACTGCGATATCTTTTGAAAGCTCAGAAGCAGACACAAACTGTTTTACCTGATCCACTTCCATCTGATACATATCGGCAAGCTTTTTATATTCAGCTTCCACGTCTTCCTCTGTTGCTTCAATATTTTCAAGTGAAACAATCTTTTCTAAGGCAAGACGAATCTGTACGCGCTTCTTGGCCTGCTCTTCAAACGTTTGACGGAAAGAAGCCAGCTCCATACCGGTATATTTCAGATAAGTATCCAGATTCATCCCCTGAGACTGGAGACGGTAATCGAAGTCCCGAACCATATCGTCAATTGCCGCTTCATACATTTCATTGGGAATTTCTGCTTCCATATTTTCAATTACTTTGTCGATCAGTTTGTTCTCAACTTCAGTATTTGCCTCTTTTTCATTCTGCTCTTCCATCTTTTTGCGGATATCGGCGCGCAGTTCATCCAACGTATCAAACTCGCTGACATCTTTCGCAAATTCATCATCAAGAGCCGGAACCTCTTTGGCTTTGATTTCATGCACCTTGCACTTAAAGACTGCCGCTTTGCCTTTTAACTCTTCCGCATGATAATCCTCCGGGAATGTGACGTTCACGTCGAACGCATCGCCAATATTGCGGTTTTCAAGCTGCGGCTCAAATCCCGGGATAAACTGGCCGGATCCCAATTCCAAACTATATTTTTCTGCTTTTCCTCCATCAAATGGAACACCGTCGACAGAACCCTCGAAATCAAAAACCAAAGTATCGCCGTTTTGAGACGGGCGATCCTCTACTTCGATCTGACGGGCATTTCTGTCCTGCATTGCCTTCAGGCGTTTTTCTACATCCTCGTCCGTAACTTCTTTTACTTTTTTCTCAACGGCGATGCCTTTATAATCTTTTACGGAAACTTCCGGTTTCACAATGCAGACTGCGGTAAAGGTTACACCCTTTTCTTTATCCGCCTCTTTCATCTCAACTTCAGGCCGGGCAACTATTTCCAATTTAGCCTCTTCAATTGCATCGGCCAACGCAGAAGGGTACAGATCATTAATCGCATCCTCAAAGAATACACCCTCGCCATAAAGTTTCTCTACCATCTTGCGCGGTGCCTTTCCTCTGCGGAAACCTGGAACGTTGATTTTTTTAATATCTTTTCTGTAAGCTTTTTCAAGCGCTTTTTCAAATGACTCCGCGTCAATGTGAATGGTCAGCTCGTATTTGTTGGTATCGAGCTTATTATTTGCTGTTAAACTCATGTTCGTCCTCCATATGAAACGTTAATCGGCCGGCAGATGTTGATCTAAACAGAAAGCCGAGCCGCAGTTTGCTTTTTATTATAGCACAGAAAAATTCTGTTGACTATACTTTTTCTCATAAAATACGTGGATTCTTTCAATTTTCTGTGAAAACGCAAATGCCGAAACCCTTTGACAGGGTAAAATCCGTCAGATTGCGCACTGCACATTAAGCAAGTATCTCCACAGGCGTAAAATCCGTATAATCACAGGAAACCAGCTGCATATCAATCCCCTGATATTCCCCGTCAATGGCATATCGGTGACCCGCGCCATGTATATGCCCATAATAGCAGCGTTTTATTCCGTATTCTTTTAACACATTTAGAATTTCAGAACATTCGTAAATATAATAAGCCGGTGGATAGTGAAGAAAGACCACCCGCTCCTTTACCTCCTTCGGCGCGGCGTCAAGCGATAGTCTAAGCCGTCCCGCCTCCCGGTTAAGCACCTTTTTATCTGCCTGTTCGCCATGCTCGCTCACCCAGCCGCGTGTGCCGCAAATGGCAATATCGCCGAAACGGTAAGCATTATTGAACAAAAGCGAAAGGGATGAAAATCCATTCTCTTCAAAAAAGGCCACTGTCTTGGTATAAGTCGAAAACCAATAATCATGGTTTCCCCGCAAGAGAATTTTTTTTCCATTTAAGCGATCAAGAAAAGCAAAATCCGGCTTTGCCTCCTCCAAATCCAATCCCCATGAGAGATCGCCGCAAATAACGGTGGTATCTTCTGCTGTAACAACCTTATTCCAATTTTGCTCCAGACGTGTCACATGATTTTGCCAACCCTTAAAAATGTCCATCGGCTTACTGCTGCCAAAAGACAGATGCGGGTCGCCGATTGTAAAAAGCCGCACGAAGCACCTCCCTTTAACATGGCCTGATTTTTTGTTATGCAAGTCCCAGTATAGAAATCACTTCATTTTCAATAGCATCTTTTTCAATCGATCGAGTGAAACGCACCGGCTTATCCTTCAATTCTGCAAGTCCCTCCGGTACAGGCAGCCCCGAAAGACGTGACAGCATTTCTATCTGCATGTACTCGTCTTTTGGAACATCATCGTATACCGCCCCCAATACGCTTGCTGCAAATTTATACGGATTTGCCGTAGATGCAATCAGCATCTGCGTATCATCCTGCGTCTCTTCTTGATACCGTTCAGCAGCATAAATTCCAACAGCCGTATGCGTATCGCAGAGGTAAGCTTCCTCTTCAAAAACAGTCCGGATTGTTGCCTGTGTTGCATCATCATCGCAATAATCGCCCCAAAAAAGTGTTTGCAGCTTTTTCTTTACGCCTTCACTTACGGTAAACTTCCCATCCCGTGCAAGCGCATCATAAAGCGCACGGACTGACGCATCATCTTCCTCATAAAGATCAAAAAGTAGCCGTTCCAAATTGGAGGATATCAAAATATCCATAGACGGTGATATGGTTGCATGGAAGACCCTATTTTTATCATAGGTTCCGGTACGGATAAAATCAGTCAGCACATGGTTCTGGTTCGACGCACAAATAAAGCGGTTTACCGGCACTCCCATTTTTTTGGCATAATATGCTGCAAGAATATTTCCGAAATTCCCAGTTGGTACGCATATATTAACAGCGTCTCCCGGTTGGATTACATGATCGGCAATAAGCTGCGCATAAGCAGCAATATAATAGACGATCTGCGGCACAAGCCTGCCCCAATTAATAGAATTTGCAGAAGAGAACATCTTCCCGTTTGCATTCATTTTTTCCCGCAATGCCTGATCTGTAAAAATCTGTTTTACCGCACTCTGCGCATCATCAAAATTTCCTTTGATTGCACAGACAGAAACGTTTTCCCCTTCCTGCGTCGTCATCTGGCGTTTCTGCATTGGGCTCACGCCATCCTCTGGGTAAAAAACGGCGATACGCGTGCCTGGAACATTTTGAAAACCAGCAAGCGCTGCTTTCCCGGTATCCCCAGATGTCGCAACCAAAATAACGATTTCCTTTTTATTCCCAAGAATTTCAGCCGAAGTTGTAAGTAGATGCGGCAGGAGCTGCAATGCCATATCTTTAAACGCACACGTTGGGCCGTGCCACAATTCCAGCATATTTACGCCCTCACGAAGCTCTTCCACCCGAATAATAGAATCCGATCCAAACTTTTTTTCCGTATAGGCATTTTCTACACAAGAAACAAGCTGCTCATCCGAAAAATCGGTAAGGAACAGCGACAAAATTTCAATGGCCCGCTCAGTATACGGTTTTTGCGCAAGGCACTCAATATCTTCCATCTCAATTTCCGGAAACACCTCTGGAACGAACAGCCCGCCGTCTTCTGAAAGGCCTTGCATAATAGCTTGTGCTGCCGAAACACGAAGCTCCCGGTTTCGCGTACTTTTATATTTCATTGGTCAGTTCCCCTTTTCAGCGGTCGTTAAATCATGTTTCATAAACGACGCCGCATTACTGTAAAACAAACGGTCTGCGAACGATTCTCCATACCATTTTACCACAGACCCATACAACCTGACAAGCTTTTCGGCGGAGTTAAGGCAAGAAGGCATAGGCGCACCATCAAAGTCCGATCCGAGCGCGACAGTCTGCTCGCCGCCTAATTCCAGCATCCGGTCAAGATGTCGGCGTAATGCATCATACGTATATGAGTCCTGCTTTTTCCCTGTTACAAACAACGGATAAAAATTGATACCGCAAAGCCCGCCGCGGCGTACCAATTCTTGAAACTGCGCATCCGTCAAATTCCTTGGGTGTCCGCAAACAGTTCGCAAATTAGAATGCGTTGCCACAACCGGCGCATCTGTTAATGTAAATACGTCTTCCACCCCATCGTCATTCAGATGCGAAATATCCGGTACGATACCCGTACGGACTAACTCTCTCAAACAATCTTTCCCAAATGGCGTCAGCCCTTGCTTTTGCCCGCCGATTCCATGGGCCAACTCATTGTCTCCATTCCACACAAGAGAGAAAAAGCGAACGCCCATCCTTGCCATACGCGCAATATTGCCAATATCCCCACCGATGGCTGTACCGCCTTCAACAGATAAAAGCGATGTGCATAAGCCAGGCTGCACTTCTGCACTTGGATCATACAAAGCAAAATGTTCCGAATCGCAATACAAGGTTTCGTCAAACAACCGCCGCATAGAAAGAAAGCGCTGATACGCTGCCTCTCCACGGCATCCGCTTTCAATAAAACATGCGAACGTCTGTACCCACGCTACTTTTTCTCCGCATATACGCGCACCGTCAAGCTGACCGCTGTTTTTATAAAGGCCTTCTCCGCAGTCCAAACAGCGCGAAAGGGTATCGCAGTGCAGATCAAATATACGAATCACCCAGATCCACTCCTTCATTAGCGGTACTTTGCAAAAAATTTTTTCCGCTTCCTCCTTACGCTTAAAAGCAAAAAACCCTCATTCAATCGGCAGTAAAAGCGTTCGGATAGTACTGCAGTCCGGTTACAAATAGATTCTTTTCACCAGCAAGCTCTACTTCCGCCACATCGAAACGGCACTGCCCGCACGCATGCGCATCTGCATATTGCAGCGCTGCAAGAACCAGCTTTTTCTGCTTTGACGGTGTAACAGCTGCCGCCCCGCTTACTTTTGCCCCTTTTTTCCGTGTTTTCACTTCCACAAAAGCAGTTATTCCATCTTTATATGCCACAATGTCAATTTCACCATAGGGCAGAGCACGATAATTGCGCGCAGCAATTGTGCATCCTTCGGATCTCAGCCATTCACAAACTGCTTCTTCCCCTATTCGTCCCCGCTTTTGCGCTGGTGTTTCCTCTCCTTTCAGTATTTTTTTCAAAAAGGTCATCCGGTGCACTGGAGAGGGGCCAAATTCTCTGATCTTTTCTATGTGGAGCGCTGAACCGTAGCCCTTGTGCTTTTCAAAAGCATACTGTGGGTATTGTTCAGAAAGTGCTTTCATATAGCGGTCTCGCGATACCTTCGCAAGTATAGAAGCTGCCGCGATACAGGCGCTTGACGCGTCGCCTTTGACCACAAGGCGGCTGTGGATGGGCAGCTGTGGGTTACGGTTCCCGTCTACCAAAACAAGTTTCGGCACAGCTTGCAGCCCTTCCACTGCACGGCGCATAGCAAGAAATGTCGCCTGTAAAATATTCAGCCGGTCAATTTCTTCTACCGACGCCGTCGCTACGCAATACGCCTCTGCCTTTGCACAGATTTCATCATAGAGCTGCTCCCGCTTTTTTTCTGAAAGCTTTTTTGAATCGTTGAGTCCTTCAATCCGAACATCAGGTTTCAAAATAACAGCCGCAGCGTATACGTCGCCAGCAAGCGGCCCGCGGCCCGCTTCATCTACGCCGCAAAGCGGCCGGACGCCAACCATTTCATCATACAAAAATAAATCATCCATCATTCTTCCTCCGGCGGCGTTTCAAACGTCAGGCGTCCAAGTTTTCCTCCACGGTACTCATCCATCACCGTAATCGCCGCACGCTCGGTGTTTACTTCTCCGCCGGATACCAGCATCCCGCGCTTTTTCCCGGCAAGCTCCAGCAGTTCCCAGCCGGAAAGCCCATCAAGTTCAGTCATTTTGAACCGCTCTTCAAGCCGCTTTGGGTAATGTTGTGCAAGATAGGACAAAAGTCGTGCCGCCAGCAGTTCAATGTCCACGACGCCATCTTTTACCGCACCGGTAAACGCCAGTTTTTCTCCTACCAGCGGATCCTCAAACTTTGGCCATAGCACACCGGGCATATCCAGCAGTTCAACATCCTGATCGAGACTTACCCACTGCTTTCCACGTGTCACGCCCGGCCGATCCTCCGCCTTGGCGCGTTTCGTCCCTGCTATCCGGTTGATAAAAGAGGATTTCCCCACATTCGGCACTCCTACCACCATAACACGGATCATGCGCCCTGCCATACCTTTTTCCTTTCTGCGCATTAAAAGCTCCGCCAGCGTCTTCTTTACAAGCGGCAAAAAAGCCTTTACCCCTGCACCGGTTTTGCAGTCGCATGCCATAGCTACAATGCCCTGTTTTTCATAAAAGCGGAGCCATTGCTTCGTTGCCGCAGGGTCAGCGTTATCACATTTATTTAATACCAGCATCCGCGGTTTCCCTTCGATCCACTTGTCAAGTTCCGGATTTCGGCTTGACTGCGGGATTCGTGCGTCTGTAATTTCAAGTACAATATCTACAAGTTTCAGATTGGACTGAATAAGCCTTCTGGTTTTCGCCATATGGCCCGGAAACCACTGAATAGATGGGATTTCAATCCCTTGATTTTGAAGATGCGCAAGCTGTTCCATTTCCCGCTCCTTTCGTACCGACAGCTAAAAGGCAGTTCCCCCTATAATAAATCCGCTAATACGTATAATCCGGTTCGATAGAGCCAAACCTATCAAGCGGCCAGATGCGGAAAATCGCTTTGCCGAAAACATCTTTAACATCGATTTGACCGATTGTTGCACAGCGCGAATCAAGCGATCCGTTGCGATTGTCTCCCATCACAAAGATATGCCCTTCTTCCACCGTAAGCGGCAGCTGCGTATTCCCATCGCGATAATCGATATAGGCCATTTTTTCACGGATAAACGGTTCATCCAGCGGCTCTCCATTCACATATACGGTACCGGTATCGTAGTCAATATCAATCGTATCGCCTTCTACTGCAATGACACGTTTAATCAAAGGCACATCATTTTCCCGCCGGATCACTACGATATCATTATGCTTAAGCTCCCCGTACAAAGAAGTTGTGATAATTCGTTCCCCGTTTTGCAGCGTGTTCGTCATCGATTCGCCCTCCACTGTCATAACGCGGGCAACAAACGTATTGATTACAAAAACAATAGCCAGCGCAATCCCAATCGTCCACAACCAGCTAATAATTTCAGATTTTAGGTTAAACTTTTTTTCTTTCTTTTTTCCTTTTTCTTCTGATAAAGCCGCCGCTTCTTCAAGCTGTGTATTGCGCATACAAAGTTCCTCCTTCGCCGAAACAAAAAGGGGACGTGTTACCGCCCCCTTTTTCATATACCGTACCTCTTTTAATTGTTGATCTTGTTTTTAACTTTAGCAGCCTTGCCAACTCTGTCACGCAGATAGTACAATTTTGCCCGGCGGACATGACCGCTTCTTACAACATCTACTTTTACAACATTCGGCGAATGAATCGGAAATACACGTTCAATGCCGCAGCCGTGTGCAATACGGCGGACGGTAAAGGTTTCCTGAATACCGCCGTGTTTCATTGCGATTACAGTGCCCTCAAAAATCTGGATTCTCTCTTTGTCGCCCTCTTTAATCTTACAGTGGACTTTAACCGTGTCGCCGATTGCAACAGCCGGTTTCTCTTCTTTCATACTTGCGCCGGAAATTATTTTCAGTGCATCCATGGTTGTGTTATCCTCCCGATTTGATTTTCAGGCATTCGTATGCAAATCCTGCACAGAGGACTGCCCGCTTAAATTTTGAAACAACGTTCTCATTAATCCCCGCCAATAATGCGGAATGCCGTTATACGGCGACGGCCCGGTCGAACAAGCGCACAGACAGCCGTCAAAAGCCCGAAGGATCACACCCGGAAAGAGGGAGCAGTCACTTTTCATGAGCAGATTAATGCCTGTATATATTATCACAAAAGGTTTTGTAATGCAAGTGTTTTTTTCGCTTTTTTTAGGCCAAAACTGAAAAAATCAAAAAAGCGGTTGATTATTTACACGACGTGTGTTATCATGATATGGAAAAAAGCCTGTCTGATACCGCATATGATCACAGCTTTTGCTTATAACAATAATGATAACGGAGGTTGCCGCTTTGGACGCACTGAAAATTACTGCAGGTATTTTGCTGCTGATAGCCTGTATCCTGCTGATTGTCTTGTTTTTGATGCAGACAAGTAAACAGTCCGGTATAAGTTCGCTTACCGGTACGCCGGATTCTTATTTCAGCAAAAATAAGAGCAAGACGCTTGATGCAAAGATCGTGAATTTGACCCGTATCTTTGTCGTTGTTTTTTTTGTTCTCACGGTTGCGCTGAATATTTTTGTCGCACATCTGAAGTAAGGTCTTTCAAATGCCCTGCAGCAAACGGCAGGGCTTTTTTATGTCCAAATATTGCGTCTAATACGGGCTTTCCGTACCATTAACCGATATCAAAATAAAATGGAGTTGAGATAATTTGAACGAAAAACTGGCTGAACGGATTTTATCCGTTCTCTATCACGCAGGACGCAACGGCATGCGGTTTGCTGATCTGATGCAGCGCTGCCGCGTTACGCGCACGGCACAAGGTGAATTCCGCACTTGTTTGAAAACACTGGAACAGCAAAACGACATTACGGACACCCGTTTTATGCTTTATCACAACAAAGCCGCAGGGATATGTGAAGCAACCGTCACCCGCTTAAGCCGTACTTTTGGCTTTGTCCGCCGTAAAGAAGATGACATCGAGGTTTTCGTTCCCGGAAAATTTTTCATGGGGGCAATGGTAGGCGACCGTGTAATGGTAGCTCCCATCCCACCGCGCGGAGTTTCTCCGGAAGGGCAGATCGTCAAAATTTTGGAGTACGGACGCGCTGAATTCACAGGCGTCATGACGGTGGAGAATGGCGCTGCATATGTTCAGCCCGACAGTATGATCAAATTCCCAATCCGCCTTACAGCCCAAGATATGACGGCTGCAAAGCCCGGCGATAAAATCCGCTGTACCATTGCGCGGCGCGGTAAAACCCACGCGGAGCATGTTGCGCGTATTCTGCAAAGCTACGGGGACAGTCAGACCGCCGTACACTGTGCAGAGGCCATTCTTGATTTAAACGGCATTCAGCGTACCTTTCCTGTTATGGTAGAAGATGAGGCCAATCAACTTGCTGCACGCGGCCTCTCCCCGACAGATTATGAAGACAGATCCGATCTTCGCGCACTCCCGATTTTTACGATAGATTCCGCTGAATCAAAAGATCTTGATGACGCCATCTCTATTTCCCGTCTTGAAAACGGATATCTTCTTGGCGTGCATATCGCAGATGTCTCACACTATGTACGTGAGGGGACTCCGCTTGATACAGAGGCCTTTCGCCGCGGTACCAGCATTTATTTTGCCGACCGCGTGATACCCATGCTGCCGCAAGCGCTTTCCAATGGAATTTGCTCGTTAAATCCGCAGGAAGACCGCCTTGCCTTTTCTTGTTTTATGGACATTTCAAAGGACGGAAAGCTTTCTGGTTACCGGTTTGAAAAATCCGTCATCCGTTCCCGTGTGAAAGGTGTTTACAAGGAAGTCAATTCGATTTTAGACGGAAGCGCCGACAATACCATAAAAGAAAAATATGACGGGCTTATCGATTCTATCTTTTTATTGAAAGAGCTCGCCGATATTCTAACGGAATGTAAGCGCAAACGCGGCGCACCAGAAATTGAAACCAGTGAAAGCTATATTGTTTTAGACGAGAACAGCGTGGCTGTCGACATCAAGCCCCGTTCCCGCGGTGCGTCTGAAGTAATGATAGAAGAATTTATGCTGATGGCCAACGAAGCTGCTGCAACGTTTGCAAAAGAAAAGCGCATCCCATTCGTATATCGTGTACACGAACCGCCGGCGGAAGATAAGCTGGACAGCCTGCACGATGCATTGCGCGCACTTGGCCAGCCCGCTTCCGAGATCAAACCCGGCCTTGCACCAAAAGTCCTTGCCGAAACACTGGAACGCGCTAAAGGGGAGCCGTGTTTTCCTCTCATTAACGTCTTGGTTCTGCGCTCTATGTCCAAGGCCAAGTATCTCGAAACGCCCTTAGGGCATTACGGCTTAGTCCTCCAGAATTACGCTCAGTTCACCTCGCCGATTCGCCGATATCCGGATCTCTCGATTCACCGAATCCTATCCGACTTTCTGCGCGGCGTTCCGGCTCAGCAGATTACAGAACATTATCATGGCTTTGTAAAAAAATCGGCACAGCAGTCTACCTCAACTGAAATTGGAGCCATGGCGCTGGAGCGGCAATGCGACGATTGCTATAAGGCAGAGTATATGAAGGCGCATGTTGGAGAAGAATGCAGCGGCTATATTTCCTCGCTGGCTCCTCATGGCATTTACGTCGAACTCCCCAATACCGTCGAAGGGCTAATCCGGAACGAGAGCCTCCCGGAGGGTGAGTATGACCGAAATGAAATGATCCTGTTAAAAAATCTAACAACCGGAGAAGTTTACCGCATTGGTGACCCAATTCGTGTCAAATGCACTTCAGCCGACGTCAGCAGTGGAAAAATCGATTTTGTCATGGTAAAGTAACGCGGTATTTATCCCAACAGGGATTCCTTCCCCCCCTCATACAACAGCCAACCGGTGAGATACAAAACATTTTGTATCTCACCGGTTGGCTGATTTGCTTTTTCTTTAGATTATCAATATCCTGTTTCCGCATAACGCTCTTTCATGCGGCGATTATATTCCGGTCCGTCTGCAAAATTTTCACTTTTTAATATCGACGGCGTAATTCCATGTTCTTTCATCAAACTCTCCACCGCCTGTGCACAGACACTCCAAAGAGCCACGGCGGCCGAAATGCCCGAAGCGGCTGCAAATCGCACATCCACACCTTCTATTTCAAGCATTGCTTCTGCCGCAGGCGCACAATTGTCAATGACAAAATCTGCACACTCAAACAGGCGCTTACCGCTTTTGTGCAGGCTTTCTACCGACTTAGAATATTCCACGGAAGTCAGCGCCACCACGGTGAGCCCGAATTTCTTCGCTTCAATCGCCAAATCGATAACATTCTGGCTTTTACCAGAAACAGATCCAATGATAATCATATCGCCCGGCAGAGCGCTGGACTTTTTCAACGCATATGCGGCAAGGCCGGTCATATCCTGATCTACAGCGCTGCGGTCACGCGGGCGTACGCTGTCATCAACTGCTAAATCATATTTGAAAGCTTTTAAAAACAGCACACCACCGCCACGGTAGATTAACTCGCTATTTACGATGTGGCCCGTATCGAACACATGCACAGCACCGCCTTTCGCAACGCAGTCCGCCATCGCCTTTCCTACTGCAACACAGACGTCATGCTGTGTCGTCGTCACTGTCTTTACCTGCTGCAAGATCCTCTCCTGATACCGATCAATCAAATTCATTTTTGTTTCCTCCTAACTTTTTTTAACGGACTGTAAAGTTAAATGAAAGTTGAGGACCCGTCAGGCCTTCTGGTACAATGG
>ERZ1643249.1581-NODE-1581-length-22713-cov-8.072425_pt1 | contig 22713 bp, 43 predicted proteins | sample MGYA00579263_ERZ1643249 | MGnify/ENA primary metagenome ERZ1643249 (study PRJEB29033, sample SAMEA4952264) | chicken gut metagenome | biome: Broiler Chicken; feature: Gastrointestinal Tract; material: Caecum | place: Ireland | collected 2018 | study: Broiler... | reverse complement strand
TTAATTAAAGGGGAGGTATTACGTAGTATTTATAATGAAGATAGTAAAACTTGGCATTTAATTAGGGATGCTAGTAGTTGGATTAAAGATGAAGTAACAGGTACTATTGTTAATGAAGTTAAAAACAAGTTGGAAATTAGGTTGAAAGATGATTACGAAGGACATATAAATTTAGATGAATGGGAACCAGTGAAAGACGAAGAGTCTGGACATTATGTGGTACGCCATAAAGTAGGACTAAATAAAGATAGAAAGGATGATTAGTTATGAAAGTTGTATTAGAGTTTACTGACGAAGAAAGAAACGATGCTTATAAAGCGATAAGAGTGAATGATATTATGTACGCTCTTTGGGAATTACAAAAATATAGAAGAGAGCTTTATAAGGGTTATATAAATGGAGCTATTGTTGTTAACGGAGATAAGGTTCTTGATGAGGAAACTATATCAAAGCAAGTTAAACAAACTTATGCAAAAGAACTTTGTCCTGAAGAACTAGATAGTACTCTACCTCCTTTTGAAGATAATAAATCTTATATTCCACAAACTGATGTTTTAAATAGAATAGATGATATTTTAGACGGCGTTAGAGATTTATTAGATTAGTAAATGAGGTGTTGATATGGAATATATAAATAAAGAAGATGTTCACATTAATGTTATAACATTTAGTACTACTTCTCTTTCTGAATTGGAAGAGGACATTAATACATTTTTAAATACAAGACTAAAAAGAAATGATGGTTTTATGTATCCTGATGTTGTTGATATTAAATATCAAGCGATTCAACAAGATGGATATCATTATGACGGTAGTATTAAATATACTGCTATGGTATTATATAAAGTAGATTGGAGGTCAAATAATAATGAAAGAAAGATTGAAGAACGACTTAAAGCAATCAATGAAAGACAAAAACGTTATAAGGAAAAATACAATACAAATGATTCGAGCTCAAATACTTCAAGTGGAGAAGGATAAACAAATGGAGTTGGATGATAATGCTATATTGGGAATAATTAATAAACAACTTAAACAGAAGAATGATGCTTTAGAACAATTTGAAAAAGCTAATAGACAAGACCTTATAGAACAAACAAAACAAGAAATAAGTATTCTTAAAGAATATATGCCTGAGATGGTTGATGTTTCTGAAATTGCAGTAAAAGCTGTAGAATTTAAAGTCGCTAACAACTATGAGAAAAAAGATATGGGTAAACTTATAAAAGACCTTAAAGAATTTTATGGAGTAAGAGCAAATGGAAAAGATATTGCAACTGTAGCATCACAAATACTTTCATAAGTAAGAAGGGAGATTAAATATGACTGAAGTAGTATTGTTTGACGAAAAGATAATATTAGATAAAACGATTTTTGTTACATTAGATAATAGTATTACATTATTCGATTTTATTCCAATTTCTGATGTAGATGAATTAGTTTATGGATTGGATTTTGATAGTCTTTGTAAGGAAATCAAAGAAAGGAAGCAAGTTATAATAACTCCTATAACAAAATGCGTTAGCGCTCAAGTAATGTCTTTAGGGTATGATATTGTTGTTCAATCTAAAGATAAAGTTATTAGGTTTAGTGATTTATTGATGGGAACTTCAGACAATTCTTTTAAAAGGGAAATTCGACCAACACAAAATTGGGAAAAAATGTTATATAGTGGATGCTTTGATTTAGATATCCCAGATTGGAGGTAGTACTTTGAAAAATAATGGTAAAGTAGGGAAAAATAAAATTAGAATATTTGTTGATGGGAGTTGCGATGATAATTGTGGTATAAGTACAATAGCTTATAACATTCAAGATGGTTTCATTAAAGATAAAAAATTTATTAGATTGGATTGTATCCATAACAAATATTTTGCTACAAAAACACAGTATAAATCTCCAATTGATGCAGAAATTGACGCAATTGAACTTGGTTTTAATACTTTTTGTGGTTGTGTAAATTTTAATTCTATATTTAAAAAAGTTCCTATTAGAATAAAATCTGACTCAATGATTATTATAAAATATATTACTAAGAAAAAAATTACAGAAGGTTTTAACTTTAATGAAAACCAATTGTATAAAATGGATTTATTACATATTCAATATAAATGCCTAACAACACTCTATCCAAATCTTAAATTGAGCTATATCCCTAGAAAAGAAAATATTGCACATCATAATGCGTATGAAAAATTAAAATGGGAACGTTCTTTGATTATAAATAATGAAGGAGTTGTAGACAATGGATAATAATATTAAAGATAAATTAGTTGATGCTTTAAATGGAGTATTAGATTTTAAGGGAGTAATTGTAAGAGATTTGGAAACTGGGGCTGAAATAGATTTTAATAAGGGTGAAGATAAAATAGAAACTATGATTCGTAGTGATGAATATTTTGGATGCCATATGGTAGCTTATGTTTTAATGAATATGATTAAAGATTGTAAGGTAGATATTGTTTGTGATGAGAATGATAAAGATTATATGTATTTACTTAAGCTATTAAGAGAAAAATAATACTGAGAATAAAATCTCAGTATTTTTTATTTACCTTTTTATATAAAAATATATAAAAATACTTGACATATATTTTAAAATACTGTATAATATATGTAAATTATATGGGAGGTATTTTTATGGAAGATAATATTGAAAATAATATTGGAGATAATATTGAAATCAATGTAAAAGAAAATTTTATTAAGAATGCTAAAGAGAGAGGAGATAGAGTTCTAGTATTTAGTGATAAAGGAGATGTCGTTTTTGATACCGAAGGATTTGACCATACTAGAATTACTGATGCAAAATTAATAGTTGAAGGTAAAATTGTTCCTTTAGAAAGAATTACTACTTGGGCTGGACTATTAAGAAGTGTAAATAGTGCAACTAAAGAACAAAGGGATAAAGAAGATATTGCTGAAGAATGTTTTAATAGTACTATTGCAGAAGTAGTAGATAAATTTGATTTAGGAATGAATCAGAATTTCTCTATGACTTTATTTGAGGATGATTCTTTTATTAAGAGCAGTATATATAGAAATAATCAGAATCACGCATTAGAAGTTTGGAGAGATAAAAAGATTTGTGCTGTATATGCAGGAGAGGTTGTCGTTGTTTTAAATGCTTTAATTGATAGTTCAGGAAATACAGAAACTGATGGAGGAGTTACTTTATTAGTAAGTTACCGTAGAAGAGATGAGGATAGTTTGTCACAAACATCATCTGCATCATCAATACCACAAGCAGCACAAACACCAGCACAAACTCTTGTTGAGTTCACAGCAGATGATAGTTCTCAAAGAGGTAGTGTTGTGTCAAATATGTTTGATAAGAAAGAGATGCTTGGATTGATTAATGCTGCGAAAGCGAGTTTGAATGCTTTAGAAAGATATCTGTTAGGAGAGGATAAGTAGTAGAGGATAAGTAGTAGAGGAGTAGGTATTTTGGAAGATTTTAGGGTGGTCGGATTTTTGAGGGTACCCTATTTTCGTTTTTGGGAATATGTAAAAGGTGCCCCTCCTCTTCCTCCTCCTTCTCCGTTTTAGGTAGTTGTTTTGGTGGGTCGGAACGGATGTGCATATTCCCAAAAACGAACATTTGTTCGTTCGAATTATGTAAACTAGCCCCGTACACCTGTTTGATAAAACAAATGTTTGTTTTTTAATAAATAAACAAATGTTTGTTTTTTATATAGTGGGGGGGTATTGTTTACATAAAAAGACGGGGCGACTATTCCCCGTCCGTTCTTTTTATTTACCTATAAAAAACAATATAAATATAATAAATATGACTAGTTTTGTTATAATAAATAGCACTTGCACACCTCCCAAACACTCCAAAATCAATTTTAAGCCATTTTTTAGTACTCTACAATATAATTACTATAAAAATAATCTTCTAGTACCTCACTTTCGTTGTAGTCGTTCTGTGTATCGACTTGTTTTAATATATCATTAATATTTTTTGTATCTTCCATTTTTTTTCCTTCCTTCCTTCTTGTTTTTTTGTACTGTTGTACTGTTTAATATATTTCTTTTATAATCCATTTAATAATACTATAACTATATACTATTAGCAGACATACACAATAAAGTCTATTAATTGTGCATAGCTCAACCAATGCACCTAATGCACCGATAACCAATAATAATGCACTTATTCCAACGGTTGTAGTTATTATATAATATATTACTTTAGCAATAATAGTTGTGATTATATCTTTTACTTTTTCTTTGTTTATCCTTTTTTGTTTTCTTGTATTTTCCATTTTTATCCTTCCTTTGCATATATATTTTTTTGCTTTGGAGAATAGTTTTCCTATTCTCCAAATATTCTTTTTTCAAAATGTTTTATTCTTCTACTATTTCCAGTCAAAACGACAATATACTTATAATTTAATCTGTTTATATAATACCATAAGGTATCTGCTATATAACCTTGTATTTTACTTGTACTAACGCTGTATTGGTCAACATTTATTTCGATTTCCTTTGTCTGTCCTTCTCTGCCGTTTATCTTTGCTAAAACTGTATTATAATTGATAAGTTGTTTGTTTTCTGTATCAATATATAAGTTTTTTGTTTTTGCTTTTCCTTCTCCTTCCTCTTGAATAAATTTTAATACTACATCAATGTTTTTCATAGTATATGCACCTTCCTTTTATATATATTTTTTTCGCCTTTGCTTGAGGCATTATTATATTATCACTTTTATTTTTTTTTGTCAACATTTTTTTGTAAAGTTTTTTATTTTTTTTTGTGTTTTTTGTTTTCTTTGTTTATATTCCTAGTATTACCAGTTTAAAAAAAAATATACATATAAACAAATGTTTGTAAAAACTATTCCTGAAGTAGTAAATAAATAATATACAAATAAATGTTTGTTTATTCTGGTTCTGGTATCTTCTGGTACGAATAAAATAAATAATAATATTTATATATCTTATAATGTTTTCTGGTGTAGTTTTATATTATTGCGTGTGCGTGTACCTTCGGCAATTTACATATTACGCAAAAAAATGTTTCAATTTATAATCTTATTTTATTTTTTGTTTTGTTTTCTTTTTTATATAATAACATACTATTATTTTATATAATTATTTTATCTAAAGTTTTATATGATATTTTTATTGTTTTATATAGATAAAATAATAAAATAAAATAAAAAAGCGAACCTTTTAAATTAGTTCGCTTTTTTCAACTTTTACTGTTTCTAATGCTACGCACTCTTGATTCAATATTGTTTTAATGTCGCTTATTGCATTTACAACTTGTATTCGTTCTACAAATAATATTGTTATAATTAAACTTGTTTCAAATGTCCTTGTACCATCTTCGTGTGTATATGCACCAAGTCCAGTATTTATTGTTAAGTCCGTTATTCCTTGCTTTGCTAATATATTACATATTAAATTAATCGCTTTTTTAGTTTCAAACTCTTGTTTTTTCGTGTCCTTATCATTTAATCCTACATACAATACAAATTTTTCCATAATATCTACCACCTTTTAAAAATTTTTTTTAAGTTATTCCCTAACTTTAAATACATTATAACATATATAATTTAAAATGTCAATAACTTTGTTTATTTTTTTTTATTTTATTTTATTATATTCATTTTATAAAATTTTATACATTATTTTTAAATATCTTATAAAAAAAATACAATATAATTATATAGAAGATAATTACATTGTATTTTATATATATTATTTTTAAAAAGTGGTATTATTCAAATATTACTATTATTCAGCATATTTATTTTATTCGGAATATTATTCCTTTTTATTGTTTTATTGCTTTTATTCGGTATATTTACATCTTTTTATTGTTTTATAAATATTATTAAGTCCCTTGTTTCTGCTATTATTATGTCCGTATATTCTTCTATATAGCTTTCATAGTCTCTTTTTAAACAATAATCTACCATTTTATTTTTATATGTTCCCTCAACTGCTTCTGCTTGTTCTATTATTTCATAATATAGTTTGTCGTTTATATCATTATTTATATCATCATTTAAACCTAAGTAGTCTATTATATCATTTTTTTTCATTTCTTCTATATTTCTACCATTAGGAGTATAAGTTTCCCACTTTTCTGTTTCTTCATTGTACTGTTGCATTTTATCAATTCCTTTCTTTTCAAAAATTTAAAAATTCAACTTTTCAAAAATCTAAAAATTTAAAAATTTAAAAATCTAAAAATCTAAAAATCTAAAAATTCAGTTTTTAAAAATCTAAAAATTTAAAATTTCAATTTTTGAAATAGGGTTACCCCTATTTCAAATTTAAAACTTTTATTGTATATATATAATTTTTTGTATCAAATTCATACCAACTTATAAGTCCTCTAGCAAGTGCTTTTTCATATTTTTCAATTTCCTCTTCATTCATTCTGCTAACACAAAATGCTATTGCTTGTTCTTTTGTTTTATAGCATTCTTGACTAACATTAACTCCAGTAAAATCTGCTATATTTTTGTTGTTACATATTACAATATAAATTTCATTTCCCATTATATTGTACCTCCTTTAAAAATTTTTGAGTTTCTTTCTTAACTCTATATATATTATATCATATTTTTTTTAAAATGTCAACACTTTTTTAAAAAAAATATATTTTTCTGCCAAGGGTATTACCCTTGACACTTATAATAGTTTTTACAACTTGTTCCACAACAATAACCGTAGTTATCACAAAACATATTTTCTTCAAAACCTCTTCTAATTTCTTCCATTTCTCTACTTTCAATTTCCTCTTGAATATCATTACATAAGTCTTTTGCCTTTCCTACAAAACTATAATTTCTTTCTTTTAATGTTATCATAACATTACCACCTTTTCTATATATATTTTTGAGTTATTTCCTTAACTCTGAATATATTATAACATATATTCTTTAATAAGTCAATAGTTTTTTAAAAAAATTTTTAAAAATTAAAAATTAAAAAAAATAAAAATTAAGAATTTAAAAATTAAGAATTTAAAAATTAAAAAAATAAAAATTGTAAAATATATAAAAGACAAAATGTCTTTTATATATCTAATATTATTGAATTATCAATAATATTTTGTAATCTATCTTTTTCTTTTTCTGCTAATTCTATTGCCTCATTAAGTGTCATTAAAAAAAATACACCAGTTCCATTTTTCAAATTTAAAATTTCTTGTTCTTGTTTTTCTAATGCTTTCACATAATAATTATAGTCTTTTTTATACATAACATTGTTTTCTACTACTTTTAGTCTTTTTAAAAATTGCAATGTATTCGCACATCTATAAGAATAAACTTTACTGTCGTTTCCCTCAAATGCAATATTATAAGTTCCCTCTTCTTCATTGTACCAAAAATCTGCCTTTGGGTATTTCTTTCTAATTAAGTTTATTGCTTTTTCTTGTTCAATTTTGCTTGTTTTCATAATAATTACCACCTTTTCTCAATTTCTATATATATTATAACATATATTTCTTAAAATGTCAATATATTTTTTAAAAAAAAGTAAAAATTTAAAATAATTTAAACTTTTACTTTTTATTATATATATAAAATTTTTAAAGGTGGCTAATCTAATAACATTGCTTTTTTCTTAAAGTTAAAATTTCCAAAATTAAATATATCAAATTTTTTGCCATTTATTTCTGTATTGCTATTTCCTTTGAAATATTCTTGTGTGCATAGTTCAACTGCCTTTTCTTCACTATCTAATACGATTATTGTATTTTTATTTAATTTTACCTCTATATTTTTTCCCATTTTTCCTAAATCTCCTTTTCCTCTATCTCTTGATATATTTTATATAATTCTTCTGTCATTTTGTCTACATAAGGGCTAATTCGTTTCATAAGTTCTATACAAAATTTTTCTTCTTGTTCTGTAATTCTTTGTTCTTTGTTTACATCTTTTTCTATTCTCGTATAGAACACTACTCCACCTTCGCACCAGTTTTCAAAATTTTCTGCTAAACTACTTTCTTTTTCTTGTTTGTTATTGTATAGCATATTTTCAATTTCTTCAATAACTGTATCTAAACATTTTTCTTTATTCATTTCATAACACCTCTTTATTTTATTTTTATGAGTAGAAGAGGTTATTCCTCTTCTTCCTCTTCTTCTTCAATTCCTAATGCCTCATAAACATCTTCTTCCTCAAATCTTAGATAGTCATTTACCTCTGTCAATGTTGGTATATCTCCTTCAAATACTTGTTGCAACCAGTCCATAAGTTCTTCTTCTTTTCCTTCTTCCTCAACTCTGTCTAATGTATCTACTGCACCACTCCAACATTCATTTTTCAAATCTTCAAAACTAAAATCATTTTTAATTTCCATTTTCTTTTCCTTCTTTCTATTTGTTTTTTGAGTTCTTTCCTCAACTCTAAATATATTATAACATACTTTTACTGATTTGTCAATAGTTTTTAAAAATTTTTTTTATTCATAACAAATATTCCATATATTTTCTATTCCAAACTCTTCTGTCAACATTTCTGCAAGTTTTCCTTTTAATGAAATATAATTATCTTGAATATCACAACATAATTTTAAATCTAGTCCATAATTATTGCTTTCTAGGTCAACCTCAACGCTATTCATTTCTATTACAACATCTATAAAATCATAAACTTTTGTTACAAAATCACTTTTATTAATATTTGCTAATTGCTTTCTAATTTCTAATAAGATACTTAAATCTCCATAATTATTCTTTTTTATTTCTTCAATATTTAAACTTTTCATTTTTTATACACTCCTTTTTTATTTACATAAAAATATTGCAAATACGATAATTAAAATAACTTTACATAAAATAAAAATCAAAATTTTCCTCCTATTCTTTTTGTTGTATATTAGGGTATTTCTACCCTAATATTAACATTCAAAATAAAATATTAAATCCAAATCTGTCTTTACTTTATTAAATGCCAAATCTTCCTCAAATTCTTGTCTTTCTTCTTCTGTCATTTCTTTCATATTCATTAATATTCTACAATAAAAGCCTTGACTTTTTGCTAGTTCTCTAACAACTGCATACGCATACTTAAATGACATAAATTTTTCTTCTTCCATAATAATTCCACCTTTTCTAAAATTTTGAGTTTTCCTTAACTCTGAATATATTATAACATATATTATTCATTTTGTCAATAACTTTTTATAAAAAATTTTATTTTTTTTTAAAATTCATTATATAAAGTATTGTATTGAGTATAAAAATTATCACTTAAAACACAACCAAGGTACTCTTCAACATCTTCTTTATATGTAGTTACTGCCCAATTTTTAAATTTTACAAAGTATTGTTTTCCAAATTTAAACGCACTTTCTTTTGTTTTAAAATGGTATGCTCTTTGTTTGAATTTTGTCCAACCACATTTTCTCCCATTTTTTATTTTTCTCATATAGAAATAAATATTTTCCCCGTATTCACTAGTTGTCGTTATTATATAGCAAATTTCGCCTTCCATAAAAATTCCACCTTTCAATTTTTATATGTTATATCATATATTTTATTATTTGTCAATAGTTTTTTGTAATATTTTTCTTTTTTTGTTTTTATTATAATTATATAATGCTTTTTTCCAATTTATTCTACTACTACCTCTTATTCCTTTTTTGTCCTCTACAATATACAAAGGCAAAGTATATTCGCTATCAAATTTAATAACTGTCAAAATCAAATCTTTTTTATTTTCTATTCCAAATTGTAAAGTTCTCATTTTTATTCCTCTTTTCTTATTATTTTCATTATATGTATTACAACATATATTTAATTATTTGTCAATACTTTTTTTATTTTTTTTAATCTTCTAATTTATTTAATTCATAATTGTCTACCCAATAATCATATCTTTTCTTTGTATCTTTTTGTTCTAGTATTTCTTTATTTTTGTTTGCCTCTTCCTCTGTTGTAAACACTCCTAAAATTTCTGGGTAGTTATCTTCTCGGCAACCATAAGGGTCATATAATCTCCAAAATAATATATATACTTGTTCCATTTTTATATCTTCCTTTCTCTTTTTATTATAATCATTATACCACATATTTATTATTTTGTCAATAGTTTTATTCAAAAAATTTAAAATTTTTGTTATCGAACGGGTGTTCGTTTTTAAAATGCACCTCTTCCATTATCCTTATTATATCACATTTTGTCAAGTTTGTCAAGTACCAAACATTTGTTCGTATAAACAAATGTTTGTTTTTTTAAAATAAAAAAATAGGGCTTTATGCCCTATTGTCTAGTTCTTTATACATTTTTCTTAATTCTTTTATTTGTTCCATTTCCTCAAAAACTTGTTCTGCTTGTTCTCTTTTTTCTTTTGTTAGTCTTTTAATATTGTATTTTTCTTTTGCTAATCTTATAAAATTGTCTTTTTTCTCTTCTATTATTTTTGATATACAATTTTTCATAACTGTTTGGAATTGATAACATTCCCAAGTTCTGTTGTAATATTGTATTTTGTAGTTTCCTACTTCTAAACCATTATTATTGAATAATGTTGTTTCGTGAACAAAACCACTTCTGTTCCCTCTGCTATTGTTTACAAATTGATAACCATTACTTAATTTTCTAATTTCCATATAAATTCCACCTTTCTTAATTTCTAAATATATTATAACATATATTTATTAATTTGTCAATAGTTTTTTATAAAATTTTAAAATTAGGAAATATTTTTTTGATTTCCTCTATCATTTTTTGTATTTCGTTGTATTCTTCTCCATATTGATTATATACATCTAAATCAAAGTTTATTTGTTTTTTAATTCCTTCTATATTAAAAATAAAGTCATATAATATTTGTTCTTTTAAAACTTTCAAAAAATCTTCTCTAGTTTTTAAATCATTTCTGTTATTTCCTAAATTTTCAAATAGTTCCTCTTCTGTTATTGATATAGTTGTTGTATATTCAGCAAAATCTTCTACTAATTTTTTTAAACCTTCCATTTTAAACACCTCTTTATACTATTTCAAAATATTCTGTTTCAAAATATTCACTTTTTGTATCTTCTTTTGTTACCTTTATAATATTTTCGTTTTCTACTATTTCTACTCTATAAAGATAATTTCCTTTATAAAATATATTTACTTGTATTGTTTTTTTGTTTGTCAATTCTAGTTCATTATTACACTTTACAAATTTCATTTTAAACACCTCTTTATATTATTCTTTAAATAAGTAACTATTTTCTTTTACTATTAAAACTGCAACCTCAAAGGCATTATACCAACCTTCTGTAAACCCATTGTTGTATTCCTCTGTCTTGTCGCTATCTTCTATATCTGTCCATATTTCACTTTGCTTTTTCTCTAATTCTTTGATTAGCTCTTCCATAAAATATACCACCTTTCCTTAACTTTAAATATATTATAACATATATTTATTGTTTTGTCAATAGTTTTTTGTAAAAATATAATTTTTATTGTCTATTCTATTCTCTCCAGTATCTCAACCTTATAAGGAATAGACAATGAGCATTATTGCTCAACCTTATTTTGGAGGTCAACCATTACATTATCTCAAATGTAAAAGTTTAGGCATTTTAGAACTTGTGTTCTTACTCAACCATAATTATATTATAGCACATTTTTATTATTTTGTCAATACTTTTTTATAAAATTATGAAAGAATTTTGTGTCTAGTATCTTCTAAAATATCTGTTACACTACTTTTACTAATATAAAAATTATCAAAAATGTTAGTTTTATTAAGTGCATAAACAACTGTATAATCACTATCATATTTTCCTCTAACTAAAAATCTTTTTAAAAAAGGTCTAAAATCTAATTCATAACCCATAAGTCTATATAGTCCAACACTTAAATAACTTGCCCCAAATTGATGTTTGCTAAGTTCTTTGTATAGTTTTTTAAATTCTTTATAATTCTCTTTTTCTGCAACCTCTAAAGTTTTATATGCTAAACTGTCGCTAATATCTGCATTTGTATCTGTAAATTTATACATATTATTTAAAATTTTCATATTATATATACCACCTTTCTCAATTTTCTATATTATACCATATATTTAAAACTTTGTCAATAACTTTTTTTAAAAAATTTTTTTAAAGTTTTCCACATAGTTATCCACATTTTCCACATTTGATATTTTGTGATGTTTATTTTATTTTATATAATATTTGAAAGTTTATATATATATTATTGCAATACCTCATTTATTCGGTAGTTTATAATTATTCCAGTTCCCTATTTTATTTAGCAAATCTACATTATTATTGCACAAAAAGTTATAATTCGTAATTATATTTTATTTAATATTGTTAAACCTTTAGGTTTACATAATATATTTACATTTTATTATTTTATTCAGCAACCTTTAGGTTTACATAATGTATTTACATAATTGTTTACATAATATATTTACAATAATATGCAAACATTTGTTCGAACAAACAAATGTTCGTAATTTTTTACCAAACAAATGTTCGTTTTTAATAAAAAAAAATAGGACTTTATGTCCTATTTCCTAACAATAATATACATATATAGTATCTAGCATATTGTATTTCCCATATTTTTCTGCATTTTTATCATAGATATTGATTTTGTGCATTTGTCCATTATTTCCATATTTTCCTACACTATAAAATACTTGCATTGTTAAAATTCTTACTTGTGATAAATCATATTTTTCTAATCTTTTTATTAAATACTCTATATCTGTTCCAGTTGTATGAATAGATTTTTTTATTCCTTCTATATCTAGCTTTTCCAAATAGAATATTGCATTCTCATAATTATAAACATTTCCTCCCAAATAATACCCGTCTTGTGCTATACCAGTATTTCCTAAATCTTTTTTACTTAATTTTACACTCATTTCGTGTACCTCCCATTTCTTAATTTTCTTTATTATAACATACTTTTATTAAAATGTCAATAGTTTTATAAAAATTTTTAATTTTATTTTATTTTATAGGATATTATTTTAATATATCATTTTATAATATATTCTAAATAATATCCTATAAAATATTTTAATGCTCTTCTACTATACAATATGGATTAAAACAACCGTCAACATATTGTAAAGTATAATATTTATTTCCTACTTGTAAACTTTTACAATTGTTATATGTTTTTCCTATGTGATATTTATGTTCTCTGTCAAACTGCCATTCATTATTAGATAATTTTTCTAACTTTTTTAATACTCTTAAATCTTTTACAATTTTCATAACATACCTCCAAAAATTTTATATTGTTAGTATTTCCCACTAACAAATATATTATACCATACTTTTATTAAAATGTCAATAGTTTTTCAATAAAAAATAAAAAATTAAAAAACAAAGATTATAATTTTAAAAATTAAAAAATCCAAAATTAAGATTTAAAAAATTAAAATTTAAAAAAATTTAAGTTTATATTATTGCGTGTATGCGTATATTCGGCAAAATCTGTAATTTTAAAATTATTATATTCTATTTCCATAATTTAAAAATTAAGAATATTCCGTATTTTAAGGGGGCTTGATTTTTAAAAAGTGTCTTTTCCACCACTAACATTATACCATAAAAAAGTCAATATGTCAAGTACCAAACATTTGTTCGTTAAAAATTGTGCAAACAAATGTTCGTATAAATAAAAAAAAATAGTAGGTTTCCCTACTATTTCGGTGGTATCTATATTATAATTGAATATTGTCTTTTAAGTATTCGATTTCATCTTCCGTAAATATGTTCAATAGTTTTTCATTGTTTTCTTTTATAGCATTGTATATTTTCTTCCCCTCTTGTAAATTTTCATACCCAAACTCTTCCATAAACTCAACTATATCTCTATCATATATACAAAAGTAATCACTTAATAAACACCATAGAGCATTGATTATTTTATTCATTCCATTTTTTTCTGTTAGTATTTCAAGTCCCCAACCCTCACTATATTCAAAGTGTTCTTCTTTGTTATCTGTAAATATTTCTAACTCATAAAGATAACCTTTGCCATAGTCTACTCCTTTTCCTTTTATTACAAAGTTTGCTTTTTCTAGTATTTGTAGGACTTTGTCCTCATTTTCTACATACTCCTTTAAATCTCCAAAGTCTGTGATTTTATAAGCTCCATAAACTAAATCATTTTTCTCTTCCACGATATTTTACCTCCTATTTATTTATTATAAGTATATTATACCATACTTTTATGACTTTGTCAATACTTTTATTAAAAATTTATTAACTTTTTAACCATTGGTCATATATATAATCGTAGTCAACTTCCATTAAAGTTGCTAATTTGTTAAATATTCTTTCCCTAACTAAACTATCTGTTGTTCCTATCTCATTATATATATCTCTATAATTATCTAGTGCCTCAAAAATATCTTCAAAAGTTACTGTATCTTTGATTTCCTCTACTAAATCATCTGTTGGATATTCTCCTCTGTACCATTCTTTTACATTTAATTTTAATTTGTTTTCTTCCATATTCAAACCCTCCAAAAATTTTATTTGTTAGTAGTATATCCACCAACGATTATAATTATACCACATTTTTATAACTTTGTCAATAGATTTTTCAAAATTAAAAAATTAAAATTTAAAAAACAAAAAATTAAAAAATAAGATTTCAGCATTTAAAATTTAAAAATTAAAAAATTTTTGTTCTTCTATTATTTCGTATGTGCGTACAATCGGCAACTTTAGGATTTTAAAAATTAAAGTTTTGAGATTTAAAAATTGTATTATTGTGTGTATGCGTTTTATTCGCCAAAATTTAAAATTTAAGACTTTTAATATTCTAGGATATAAAATTGTATTATTGCAAATTAAAAATTAATCTATGGCTATTCTCGTGCGTACAAATTATATATTTTCTCCACATTTTATCATTTTACGATAATTAGGGGAGCAAATATACCAAAAGGTCGCTTTCCACCAAATACATTATACCACATTATATGTCAAATGTCAATACCCAAACATTTGTTCGTACGAACATTTGTTCGACTTTATATTGTACTTTACATAATAACTTCATATAAATATAACATTATGTAAATTTGCACAAAATATGTCTTTTGTGCAATTAGCTTTCATAGAATATCTGTTCGTTTGTAATCGCCATAATGCAGTAGTACCAATGGTTTGCCCGTTTTTATTCTTTCAACATTATGTTAAGTTATCCATTTTTGTTTACATAACAAGACTACATAAAATTGGTTTACATTTTCCATTATGTAAGAATGTTGTTTACATAATAAGTTGCGTATTTTTAAGGGAAAAATATGGTGGCAATATGGTATCAAAAAATCTGTACCACAAAATATTACAAATTTATAATCGTATTTTTGTGTATTTTTGTGTTCGGTCGAAAGTGGCATAGGGTTGCACAAACATTTGTTTTAGCGAACATTTGTTCGGTTATTGGTATATTAAAAAATCCTAGTTCCTACAAGGGTTAAATCGCCTTTTTAAAAAAGAGTATAGGAGTGTATCACATCTCCCTCCCCTCCACCACCACACTACACCACTACCACCCACCCTCTCCACCAAATCTCCCAAAACCCACCAACCACACCAAAATATCCCTCTCCTCCCTCCTACAAAATTCCTCCTCTCCCTCCACCACCACACCACATTACAACTTTAAATCCCACCAAAAAAAATACAAAATAAAACACTAAATCTCCCTTCCCCTTCTCCACCTATCCCATACCAACCAAAACCAAAAACAACCAACCTCAAATCCTACAAAATAAATAAAAATCTCCCACCCAAAAAATACCCTACATATCCTCAAAATCCAAAACAACACCAAAATACTTTTAAACACCCACCAAAACAAAATATAAACCCTACCTAAAAATTAAAAAATAAAAAAATAAAAAATCTAAATTTTACAACGCTTTTCCACCAAAAATTAAAAATTTAAAAATTAAAAAAAACTAAATCTCTAAAAATTAAAAATCCAAAAATCAAAAAATAAAAAAATGAAAAACCAAATCCAAAAATTAAAAATAACACCTCACTAGACGCACCACAATCGATTTCTACCCACTTTCTCCACCCACCCCAACAAACTATACCTCTAAAAATTAAAACCCCTTAAAATCGAAAATAAAAAACAAAAAAAAGAGAATTTTACAAATCCTCTTTTTACTCATCTAATGCAATACCATAATCTCTTTTTAAAATAGTAACTATCTCATTTTGTGCCGTTTCCACAAACAATAGTTTTCCATTCTGTCTAACCTCATACTTTGGAGTAGTTTTAGTTTTTTCTATTTCCAACTTTAAACTTTTAGGACTAATTACCAATATGTCATTTTTTGATTTTTTAGAATTTTCTACATAAAATTTCTTTTTCCCTTTTCCTAAAACCTTTCTAATATAAGAATAACTTGTCAAACTTTGTTTTAGTTCATTTTCTACATTTTCTACCTCTCTATATAGGTTAGTATCTGTCAACTCTTCAATTCTAACACCATTATTACTTATCTTATAAACAGTTGTTTTATATAAATAATATCTGTTTCCTTTTCTATCAAACATTTGTTTCATCTCATACAAATCTCTAAAATTATCATAAGACATATAACTAGTATCTACAATTTCTTTTAAAACTAGACTATCACTTGCATTACCATTTTTTATTTTTTCGACTTTTAAACAATACATAATATAACACCCCTAACTATTTTAAATCTGTTATTTCATAGATATTAAAATTACAATAATATCCATTATCTAAATATATTTCTAAACTATCTTCTGTAATAACACAATTTACTGTTTCATTTTCAAAACTTTCTTTTAGGCTATTAACTATTTCATTTTTTAATTTTACTAATTGTTCACTAGCATTTTTTTTATCTGTAAAAATAGCATTATCTACTTTTACCTCTTCATCTTCCAAATCATTTATTAAACCACATATAATAAAATATTTCACTTAAAATCCCTCCTTATCTCTTATAAATAGATTATACCACATATTATTTAAAAAGTCAATACTATTTTTAAAATTATTTTAAATTATTTATTTTTTCTTCAAATCTTAATATAAAATTATCAATTCCATTAACAAAATATTCAACCCATTTTATTGATAATTCTTTATAACATTCAAATATTCTATCCACATTTTCTACACATAATTCATAAGATTTTTCATCTGTAATATCTGCATTATCTTTTGTAATAAAAAACATATTATCTTGAAAAACAATTCCTATATTTCCACAAATACCACCACCCAAAATTGCAATTTGATTAAATTCGCATTTGTCTATTGAATAACTTGAATGTAGTCCAATTTTGTGAGAAATTCCATTTGCGATAAAATCCTCATAATCTTTTGATGAATAATTTATTCCTAACTTTAATATTCCATTTTTAAAAGCATAACTTCCAGTTTCTAATATTTCATTTAATTTATCAATATTACATTTATTATTTAATTCAATTATCAAATTTTTTAACTTATCTTTTATTTGATTTTCCTTTTTCTCTTTCTCCAAATCCATATTTAACTTTACATTTTTAACTTTATCTATCATATTTCCCATTATAACCCCTCCTATACCTTAACCATATTTAATTCTATTCTACTACTAGACAATTCTTTTGTAATAATATATGCTTTTTTATAACTAACTTTTAATGCGTCTATTGTTTCCTTATCATAAGAGTATGAAAATCTTTCATATCCCCTATTATACTTTCCAAGTTTCACAATAGGAGAACAGTTATTTAATAAAACTTTATACTCTCCTACAATTTTTTCATTTAATGCCTTTTTAAATATTTCAAAACTTTCTCCATAAATTTCATAATTAATTTCTGTATTAACTTTTCTTTCTAAATCTAAAACATAATTTTTATCTTGTTTTTCTTTCCAATCTTTATAAGTTTTCCAATCTTCATAATCCCTATCTGTTTTATCTTCCAAATTACTCCTTTTAATTCCAATAAGATTATATAACCTATCTGTATATTCATTTTTGCTTTTAATATATAATTCCTCATATCTATCAATATTATTCTCTCTAAAATACTCTCTAACTTTCCACATAGCATACGCAAAATCTTCTGTATTGTCATTAATTGTACTTATTTGAATACCACCATTTTCCATACACACAAATAAATTAATCAATTTTTCGTCAAAATCCTTGACATTTTCAAAAACCTCATAAGTAGTATATGCTAAAGGTCGAAGATTATTACTTGCACAAGTAACTTTTATTTTATTATTCTTTCTATCTAAATTTATTCTTTTACATAATTCATAACTCATAATTTTTTCCTCCCAACTATAAATATATTATACCACATTTATACAAAAAAGTCAACATATTTTTATAAAATTTTTATTACAACTACACTAAAAAGTGTAGTCATAATATTCATCTCTTCTTCCAATAACAACTCTTTCTTTGCTATCCTTTACTCTCCAAATTCCGTTTCTACAATAAATTTCATATTGCATACCATTTTCGTTTCTTTCAAATCTATATTCTTGACTTTCACTATATACCCCAGTTTTATCAATTCTTATTGCTTTATCTCTTTGAATAATTGCTTTACATTTACTTTTTATTTCAATAACAGTACAAGCAATTCTATCACTATACATATAAATTGTAGCACCTACACCTACCTCTATATTATTACTTTCTTTTCTTTCTTCTAGTCTATTAGTCAAACTACCTATCATAATATAACACCTCTTTCTATAATTATTTCCTAACTATGTCTATATTATACCACACATTTAATAATTTGTCAATAGATTTTTTATACTTTCTTAATTTTCTTTTGTATAATCAATAATCTTACTTAATATATTCTGTTCTTCACAAATCTTATTAATTGTAATACCAATTTCGTATAAATCATTTTTAGTCAAATCTCCAAGTTCATTTGAATAAGAATAAGCATATTTTCTAATTGTTTCTAACAACTCAATAGGTTTACCAAACCACATAATCTTTTCATTTTCTCGAATATCTTTTATAATATGGTATAAATCCCAACCACTATCGAACATTACTAGATACTCATTGTCATCAACATTAACTAATCCACTATCTCCAATTATATCTGTAATATCTTCATTTTCTAAAAGTTCACTTGCTAATTGTGAAGGAGAACAATCATATTGTTCACATAATTTGTATTTTTCTTCATATCCAAATCCTTCAATATAATTTTCTACATACTCTTCGCCATTAAAGGTTGCCATATCAATTAATCTTAATCTATTTCCATTTATTCTAAATCTTAATTTATCATTATTCAAATCTTTTTCTATTAATAAATCTAATGTTATAATTCCAACATTACCATAATAATAATCTAAATTACACATATCTTCCTTTGGTACTACTGCCCCTATTATTATACCTTCCATTTTTACAAAATTACTTCCAACAATAAAATTGCCACCATATCCAATCTCTTCACACCTATTTTCTACTAAATCTTTTCTTAAAACCTTTTCAAAAAATTCAACTCTTTCTTTTATACTTTCCATATAATCTACCTCCATTTATTTTATAAAACTATTATAACACATTTTATTTAAAAAATCAATAGTTTTTTAAAAATTATTTTGTAAATTTACAATTATTGCAATCAACTTTATCCATATCACATAAAGAACAAGGCAATAAATATTTTCCACAATGTTCACAATATCCACCATTCCTTGATATTACACTTTCGTTTTCACAATTATTGCACCATTCTACAATTTCATCTTTATTAACAAAATCTAAATTTATGGCTTGATATTTTTTTATATCATCTTCACAATTTCTTATAGATTGTTTCAAATCAACTATTTCGTTATTAAGTCTTTTTATAATTTCTTCTTTTTTTTCTTCTAATTTCCCCACTATATATTCTTTAATAGTTAGTTCCTCAATATTCTCCTCAATAAAGTCAAAATGTGGGATTTCCTCTAAAATAAAAGTAGAGTTAGAAATACTTGCATTTTTTCTTATCTTTCTTTTAAAATCATATCTTCCAATATCTTCCCAAACTGAAATAAGTTCATAATTTACAATTAATCTTAAATTCCAAGTAGACATAGGAAATAACTTATTAATTTCTTCTATATCAAAATTGTATTTATTCCATAATTCAAATAACCCTTTTTTAATATTACTTGTAATAATATAATGAATATCTTGATAATCTTTGTCTATTCCAAGAAAACTATATTTTTTTCCTACCTCTAGTCCTTCACTAATATACTTATTACAATATTCTTTAATTTCTTTCATTTTTAAATCGTTTCTTAAAAATTTTACTAAATCAACCATAATAAACTCCTCCTATTCTTCTTCTTCCTCATCTTCCAAAACACATTCAATATCTTCATATCCTTTTAATTTTTCAAAGTCCTCATCTTCTACTACAAACCATTTGTCAATAACCAAAGCATTACTTCTCCAACACAAATCAAATATAAAATATAAATTTTTGTAATAAAAAGCAATCCTATGATAATACATACTATTAGATTTTTTTAATTTATAAGCAATATTATAATCAGCATTTTCAACATTTAATATATTATAAACTCTATCACAAATTTCGTAAGCTAGTTCCTTAACACTATAACATATAAATCTATCATTTAACCAATCATTCATTTTCTCTTCCAAATCAATTAAAGAAAAGCCAAATTTTTTTTCAAACTTATTATCCTTTTCATCATCTAAATAATCTCCACCTAAAATTTCATTAACATAATTTTTCATTAAATATACCTCCTATAACTTTATTTATTATATACATTATATCATATTTTTATACATTTGTCAATAGTTTTAATTAACTTTTTTTAATTTATATACATAACCAAAATCATTATCTGTTGCAATCCTAACTTCTAACTTATCAAAATCAAAATGATAATTTACTCTGTTTACCTTAATATTATTTATCTTGTTTTGTATTGCATAATCTAACGCATATTTAAAATATTTTTTCTGTGTTTGTGTTATATATTCTTTATGTCCGTCATCACATATTTTTAAATCTAAAACATACATACTTATCTCTCCTTTATTTATATTATATCTTAACTTTAAAACTATTATACCATATTTTTTATAATTTGTCAATAATTTTTATAAAAAAAATTAAGGAATATTCTATTCCTCAATAAAATCCTCTTCTTTAGGAACATACTCTTTCATTTTTTTATTTTCCTCTATTAACATTTGATTATATTTTACAATATTACTGCATATCTCCTCTATCTCTTTTTGTTCCAAAGGCAATTTATAATTTTCTATTTTATTTTTTTCTTTTTCTAAAAGAGAAGATATTTCCCAAAATTTATCTTTTAAAAATTTAATATTTTGTTTTATTTCAATTCCATTTACTGTATAAATTCTAAATACACAATCAAATTCCTTTTTTAGCCCAACATATTTAAAATCTACATTATCTATACATATATATAATTCATAATCATTATCAAAATTATATGATTTTTTAGATTTTATAACAAAATTTTCTTTCTTGCTGAAATCAACTTTTATTTTTCTTACTACATTACCCTTAAAACTTAATATTTCATCATTATCGAAATATCCATAATCTTGTACTATGGCATCTCCTTTTTCATTGTAAAAATGTATAGCACATAAAGAATAATAAGTTTTACTTTTTTCTACCCAAACACTTAATGTTCTTAAAAAACTGTTATGTCTTTCTAGTGTAGTCATATCTTTCTCCATAAATACACCTCCTATTAATTATCAATTTCAATTATTTCATATTTTGTAATTAATTCTTGCTCATTATCATAAATACAAACTGAATTTTCTAAATTTACAACATTATATTCTTTTTGACAAGATTTTAATGTATCAATTTCATCATTAACACAATCAAACATTCTTTTTCTTGCTTTTTCTATATTATTAAATTTTTTATTAACATAATCCATATAAATTCTTTCAAAATCTTTGCATAACATAGTAATAATATATAATTTATTGTTTTTCTTTTTATTTTCCTCTTTTTCTACCTCAACAAAATTTTCACTTATAAAATCTGTCAAATCTTCTTCAACATATCTATTAATATAATCATATATATCAATACAATCTGTATCTGTAAATCTATTTACTAAAAATTTAACAAAAAGATTAAAGGCTACTATTCCGTCCATTCCTTCTTCAATTCTGTCAATTAATTTTTCTTTAATCATATCGTCTATCCACTTTTCTGTTCCAATATAAAATGCACTTTCCGTTATATAGCTTTCGTTCAAAATCCTTTTATATCTGTCTTGATGAAATTTTCTTTTAAATTTTAACATTATATCTCCCTCCATATTATCTCTTTATTTTTAAAACAAATCTAATCTTCTACAATAAAATTACTTAAATCTACCTCAATATAATCATTATTATATGTTTCCCCATTTTTTATTATATTCAAACAACTATATAATCTATCCCCATTAACAATCTTCATATCATCTAAAACCATATCCATAAAAATATTGTAAATTCTGTCTAGTGGGTTATCATATTGCTTTAAATCATCAATATATTCTGTAATATCAATTATTTCATCTTCAATATTATTAACAATGTCGCTTTTTACAATTAGTTCATAAGCTAACCCGTCTAATTGAGTTGGATTTACACAAGTTATTAAATCTGTTCTAACCTTATCTAAATCTCTTTTCATTTTTTCTAAAATCTCTTCCAT
>ERZ1643249.1580-NODE-1580-length-22715-cov-7.907811_pt1 | contig 22715 bp, 23 predicted proteins | sample MGYA00579263_ERZ1643249 | MGnify/ENA primary metagenome ERZ1643249 (study PRJEB29033, sample SAMEA4952264) | chicken gut metagenome | biome: Broiler Chicken; feature: Gastrointestinal Tract; material: Caecum | place: Ireland | collected 2018 | study: Broiler... | reverse complement strand
TCTTCTTTTCCTATAAATACTTCTCCACGAACTATAATATCTATTGGCTCTTTTAATTTTTGTGGAATATGTTTTATAGTTTTCAAATTTTTTGTAACATCTTCCCCAATAGTTCCATTTCCTCTTGTTGCTCCTCTTACAAATTCACCCTTTTTATATTCTAAGCTTACAGATAAGCCATCTATTTTTGTTTCTACAACATATGTTACATTTGTATCTTCCTTACGCATTCTAATGTCAAAATCTTGTACTTCTTCAAAAGAAAATACATCTTGTAAGCTTTGAAGTGGAACTTCATGTTGTACTTTTGCAAATCCCTCCTTAACAGTTCCTCCAACTTTTTGAGTTAATGAGTTCTTAGATATATATTCTGGAAATTCTTTTTCCAAATTCTTAAGTTCATTCATAAGCATATCATATTCAAAATCACTTATTTCTGGTTTGTCCTCATCATAATATCTTTTAGCATAATACGCTGTTAATTTATTTAACTCTTCAATTCTGTTTTTAGCTTGCTCTCTATCCATATAGACACTTTCCTTACCTTTCAAAATTTCTTATGTTTTTATTATTTAAACAATTCTTTGCTTCCTTTTAAATAATCTATTCCTGAGAATATTGCAGCTATCGTTGATATTAAAATTAGTGAACTTGATAGTATATTTACAACTAAATCATATCCTGTTAAACTTTCCCATATAAATGCTCCAAAATAATTTGGGTCTAAAAACGCTAAAATTATTGCAATCATTTGTGTTGCTGTTTTTATTTTGCCCCAAATACTTGCTGCTATTACCTTTCCACCTTTTTCTACTGCTATTAATCTGTATCCAGATACTACAAATTCCCTTGTTAAAACTATAATTGGTATCCATGCTGGTAAATATCTCATTTCTACAAGCATAAGCATTGCAGAAAGTACTAATATTTTATCTGCCAATGGGTCTGCAAATTTTCCAAAAGTTGTAACAATATTATTTTTTCTCGCTATTTTTCCATCTAAATGATCTGTGTATGATGCTATTGCAAATATTGCTATTATTATCAAATTTTGAATTGGAATATTAAATACTGTTTCTTCTATTCCTAAGAATGGTATTATAACCATTACTGGTACTAATATTATTCTAAATATTGTTAGTTTGTTTGGTAAGTTCATAAAATCACTCCTAATTTTTTTATGCCTATATTATATAAAAATTTTTTTAATAAAACAACTATTATTTTAAAAAAATATATTTATATTCATTTTTTAATATTGCAAAATATGGTAAAATATAGTAAAATACTTGGGAGGAGTGAGCTAAAAAATGATTGATATTAAATTGATTAGAGAAAATCCAGAATTGGTTAAAGAAAATATTAGAAAAAAATTTCAAGACCATAAATTAGAATTAGTTGATAAAGTATTAGAATTGGATAAGAAAAATCGTGAAATTAAGCTTAAGGGAGATGAATTACGTGCTAGTAGGAATTCATTAAGTAGCCAAATTGGTAATTTGATGAGAAATGGTAATCGTGAAGAAGCAGAAAAAATAAAAGCTCAAGTTGGACAAATAAATCTTGAATTAGTTGATAATGAAAAGCTTGAAAATGAATTAGCTATTGAAATAAAAGATATAATGATGAAAATTCCAAATATTATAGATAGCACAGTTCCAATTGGAAAAGACGATTCTGAAAATGTTGAAGTTCAAAAATATGGTGAACCTGTTGTTCCAGATTATGAAATCCCTTATCATACAGAAATTATGGAAAAGCTTTCTGGAATAGATTTAGATTCTGCTCGTAGAGTTGCTGGAAATGGTTTTTATTACTTGTTAGGTGATATTGCTCGCCTTCACTCTGCTGTTATTAGTTATGCTCGTGATTTTATGATTAATAAAGGTTTTACTTATTGTATACCACCTTTTATGATTAGAAGCGATGTTGTAACTGGTGTTATGAGTTTTGAAGAGATGGATGCAATGATGTATAAAATTGAAGGTGAAGATTTGTATTTGATTGGTACAAGTGAACATTCTATGATTGGTAAATTTAAAGACCAAATATTGCAAAAACAAAATCTTCCATACACTATGACTTCATATTCACCTTGTTTTAGAAAAGAAAAAGGTGCACATGGTGTAGAAGAACGTGGAGTTTATAGAATTCATCAATTTGAAAAGCAAGAAATGATAGTTGTTTGCGAGCCTGAAGAAAGTTATGATTGGTATAATAAAATGTGGAGTTACACTGTAGAATTATTTAGAAGTTTAGATATACCTGTTCGTACACTTGAATGTTGCTCTGGTGATTTAGCAGATTTAAAAGCAAAATCTTGTGATGTTGAGGCTTGGTCTCCTCGTCAAAAGAAATATTTTGAGGTTGGAAGTTGTTCTAATCTAACAGACGCCCAAAGTAGACGTTTAGGAATTCGTATTAAAGGAGAAAAAGGAAATTATTTTGCACATACATTAAACAACACAGTAGTTGCCCCTCCTCGTATGCTTATTGCTTTCTTAGAGAATAATTATAATCCAGATGGAAGTATAAATATCCCAGAAGCTTTGAGGCCTTATATGGGAGGGAAGGGTGTGCTTCGCACATAATTAATAATTAATAATGAATAGTGAATAGTGAATAATTTTTTTGATGGGGGTGTGTGGTTTGGTTATTAGAGATGCTAGGTTTGAGGTTTCTGCTGTTGGTGAGAAGCAGTATCCTAATAATGATATACCTGAAGTTGTTTTGGTTGGGAAGTCTAATGTTGGGAAGTCTTCTTTTATTAATACTATGCTTAATAGAAAGAATTTAGCTAGGACTAGTAGTGAGCCAGGGAAAACTAGACAGATTAATTTTTATAATATTGATGATAAGTTCTATTTTGTTGACCTTCCTGGTTATGGGTTTAGTAAGATGTCTAAGCAGGAGCAAGTTAAGGTTGGAGGTTTTATTGAACACTATCTTTCTACAAGAAAACAGATTACCTTAATTATATTTTTAATAGATATTAGACATTCTCCTACTGAAAATGATGTTATGATGTATGATTTTATAATTAATACCGGTTTTCCTTGTTTGATTTTAGCAAACAAAGCTGATAAAATAGCACCAACTAAGGTTGATGCAACTGTAAAGAAATTGCAAAATGAATTAAACCCATTAAAAGATTTGAAGTTTTTACCTTTCTCTTCTGAGAAAAAAATATATTCAGAAGCTGTTTGGAATGAAATTCAATTGCATATAAATTAAAAATAAAGCACCTGTATTTTATTACACGTGCTTTATTCATATATTTCTCTTCTATGTCCTGCTTCTAATACTAATGTAGTTATTTCTTCATCATGTATTTCACATAATAGTCTATAATCTCCTATACGGTATCTCCATTGTCCAGATTTATCTCCTACTAAACTTTTACCGTGTTGTCTTGGATTTTCACACCCTTGCAAATTTTTATCTATCCACGCATAGACTAATCTTTGTATACTTTTGTCCATCTTCTGTAATTGTTTTATTGCTTTAGGTGTGTAAGTAACTTTATACTTATTATTCAAGATCTAACATCTTTGCAACTTCTTCGTGGGTATAAGTTACAGGATTTTTCTTGTATTCTTCAATTGCTTTTTTATAAGCTTGTAAATCATATTCATCTTCTATTTTTTCTATTAGAGCATTCCTAAATAGTTCAGATAATGATACATTTTTTAGTTCAGCATATTTTTTTATTAATTTTTCATCTTCTTTATTTAATCGTAATGATACAGTCATTTTTATCACCTCTCTGTAATACATTGTACTACACAAATTACTGTTTGTCAAGATTATTATACTAGTTTTTATATTATTTTATTCATGTAGTACTAGATTGTACACAGATTTTACATTATATTACCAATTCATTTCCATTATAATCTACCTTTACATTTTGTTTTGGCAATATTGTTTGTTTAATTATTTCTCTTGCAATTAATGTTTCTAGTTTCTTTTGCACAAAACGTTTTAATGGTCTTGCTCCATATACTGGGTCATATCCATTTTTTATTAAATAGTCTTTTGCTTTTTGAGTTAAATCTATTGTTATTTCTTGGTCTGCTAAACGTCTATTTAGGTCTGTGATTAGTAAATCTAGTATTTTTCCTATTTCAGTTTGTGTTAATGGTTTGTAGAATACTATTTCATCTAATCTGTTTAGAAATTCTGGTCTGAAACTTTGTTTTAATAGTTTTTCTACTTGTGTTTTTGCTTCTTCTGTTAGTTCTCCTTTATCATTTATGCCTTCTAGTATATATTCTGAACCTAAATTTGATGTTAATATTATTATTGTATTTTTAAAATCCACTGTTCTTCCTTGTGAATCAGTTATTCTACCATCATCTAGTACTTGTAATAATACATTGAACACATCTGGATGTGCTTTTTCTATTTCATCAAATAAGATTACTGAATATGGTTTTCTTCTAACTGCTTCTGTTAACTGTCCTCCTTCTTCATATCCTACATATCCTGGAGGTGCACCTATTAATCTTGATACTGAGAATTTTTCCATATATTCAGACATATCTATTCTTACTATGTTGTGTTCATCGTCAAATAGACTTTCTGCTAATGCTTTTGCAAGTTCTGTTTTACCAACACCTGTTGGTCCTAGAAACATAAATGAACCTATTGGTCTACGACTATCCTGTATTCCTGCTCTTGAACGTACAATTGCATCTGTAACTTTTTCAACTGCTTCATCCTGACCAATTACTCTTTTATGCAATATATTTCCTAAGTTTAATATCTTTTCTCTTTCGCTTTCCATTAGTTTAGCAACTGGTATACCAGTCCATTTTGCTATTATTCTTGTTATTTCTTCATCTGTTACTTTTGTTCTAAGTAAACTTGATTCTTTTGATTTTGCTGCAATTTCTTCTTCTTTCTTTAATTCTTTTTGTAGTTCTGGAAGTTTACCATATTTTAATTCTGCTGCTTTGTTTAATTCGTAATTTCTTTCTGCATTTTCTATTTCGCTATTTACTTTCTCTATTTCTTCACGAATTTTTTGTACTTTTGAAATCGCATCTTTTTCATTTTCCCATTTTGCTTTCATCTCATTAAATTTGCTTTGCATTTCTGCAATTTCTTTTTGTATTTGGGCTAAACGTTTTTGAGATTGCTCATCTTTTTCTTTTTTCAATGCTGTTTCTTCAATTTGATGTTGCATTATTTTACGAGATATTTCATCTAGTTCTATTGGCATTGATTCCATTTCTGTTTTTATCATACTACAAGCTTCGTCTATTAAGTCTATTGCTTTATCTGGCAAAAATCTATCTGTAATGTATCTATGTGATAAAGTTGCTGCTGCAATTATAGCATTATCACTTATTTCAACACCATGATATACTTCATATCTTTCTTTTAGTCCTCTTAATATTGAAATTGTATCTTCAACTGTTGGTTCATCTACTAAAACATGTTGAAAACGTCTTTCTAGTGCTGGATCCTTTTCTATATATTGTCTATATTCATTTAATGTTGTTGCACCTATACAGTGTAATTCTCCTCTTGCAAGCATTGGTTTTAATAAGTTACCTGCATCCATTGCACCATCTGTTTTACCAGCTCCTACTATTGTATGAAGTTCATCTATAAATAATATTATTCTACCTTCGCTCTTTTTTACTTCTTGTAATACTGCTTTTAATCTTTCCTCAAATTCGCCTCTATATTTAGCCCCTGCAACTAGTGCTCCCATGTCTAATGAGAATATTGTGCAATTTTTTAGACCTTCTGGTACATCTCCTCTTACTATTCTTATTGCCAAGCCTTCTGCTATCGCTGTTTTTCCAACACCAGGTTCTCCTATCAAACATGGATTATTTTTTGTTTTTCTTGAAAGTATTCTTATTACATTTCTTATTTCATCATCTCTACCTATTACTGGGTCTAATTTTTGTTTTCTTGCCATTTCTACTAAATCAGTACCATATTTTTTTAATGCATCATATGTTTCTTCTGGATTATCACTTGTCACTCTTTGTCCACCCCTTACTTCTGATAGAACTTTTAAAAATGAATTTTTGTCTATATTAAAAGTTCTAAATAATTCTTTTAATTTTGAATTTGCCTTATCCATTAATCCAAGCATAATATGTTCTACTGATACATATTCATCTTTCATATTCTTAGCTGTATTTTCTGCTGCATTTAAAGCTTCATCTACATCTCTTGCAATATATACCTGATCCATTTGCCTAGAGTTTGTATGCATGCTTGGTTTATTTTTTATTTCTCTTTGAATAGCTTTTTCAAACTCTTCTTTTACATTCATCTTCTTTAGTAATTCTTTAATTAAACTATTTTCTTGGGTTAATAAAGCAAATAATAAATGCTCTTGGTCTATTTGACTGTTTTCATTTTCTATTGCTAAGCTCTGTGCCTTTTGTATGGCTTCAATTGATTTTTGAGTAAATTTTTGAATATTCATATAAACCCCTCCTTTTTTCTTACACTGTAAGATATTTGTTCCATAAAATAGCAGATTTACCTGCTATTTAAATATCCATTAGTTTTTTCATAATTCTTATAAGCTCTTTAGCATCTTCTTCTCCTAAATTTTCTAAAGCATTTTGAGTTACCATCAATCCATCTTCATAATTTTGCAATATATATTCTCTACCAGATGAAGTAATATATACTGTAATCTTTCTTCTATCGTCTGCATGGCTCATACGTTGTATAAAATGCTTTTTTTCCAAACTATTTAAAGCACTTGCAATCCTTCCTGTTGTAACTTTTAGGTAATTACATATTTCTCCTGCTGTTGCTCCATCTTGAATAGAATTTAAGTAAAATAATATAGCCATCTCACCTGTTGCAAAATTTCTTGGTTGCTCTTGGCAAGGTATTTTTGAGAATTGACACATAATATGAAATAGTTCGTCTGCTAAAGATTCATATTCCACTTTCTTCACTTCCTTGTTATTTATCTTGCACTGTAAGATATTATATCACTTAATTTAAAAAAGGTCAAGAGTTTTTTTTAATTTTTGTTGCCCTCACGTTACAATTTCAGACTTACTATTATACAGTCCTCCTAATCTCGTCGGAGATTTTATATTTAGAATAAATTGAGCCCTCGTCGGAAATGTCTACGATGTTTTTCGGGGATTCTCAATTTATTTTAAATATAAAACTCTGTGTTGGGCTACAAAGTACTATTATTTGATTGAGAGTAAATGGCAACAACTATATTCTGCAATCTTAAAAGTAAAAAATATATATTATTTTTTTACAAATTTTTACAAAAATTTGCAAAAATTTCCTTATTAATGTATAATGTATTTACATTAATAAGGAACATAAAAAAAATAAATAGGAGGGATTTTTATGAATAAGAAAAGAGTATTAATAGCTGTAGGAATTATTATTTTATTATTGCTAATTATATTTATAATAAGTATTGCTAGAAAGTATATTATTATAAATAAATTAGCTGAAACAAAAGAAGAATTTTTCTCATCTAACAATTATTCATATTGTTTTGTTCCAGATGCTGACAAAAATATAACATGTGAATATTCTTATAAAGATGGAAAAAGCATGCAGATATGGAAAACTGGTGATAATGTGGATAGTATAATTTGGTATGACAAAGATACTAAAGAAAAAATAGTCATAGATAATGGCAATTCGACAGCAACTATTACTAGGGGGCAAAATGAAGAAGCACTTCCAGTTACAGTAGCAAATACTATCCTATCTTCTGTATTACCAGAAAGCATGATGGATAAAATAAAAATAGCATTAACATTTTCTATAAACACTAAAGAAATTGATAATGAAAATTGCTATATTTTACAACCTTTTGTAGGAGTTGTAAGTAATACATACTATTTTAATAAAGAAAATGAAACAATAACAAAGACTTTAATGGGGGAAACAGGGAAAATAGAATTTAGAAATTGGGTTTTAAATGCAGTAACTGATGAAGATGTTAGCAGACCTAGTTTAACAGGTTATAATCTAACATATAATGAATAATAATTGATATAAATGATATTTAAAGGAAAAGAGAATAATTTTTGTATTACATTTTTCTCTTTTCCTTTATATTTATATTATTATACTTATAATATAATAAGGGAAGGCGAGTATTACTCACCTTCCCTTGAGAAGAAAAGCCACCTAAGTACTAGCTATTAATTAGCTAATAATAACTTTTATAAATAATAAGTTATTATAACTAAAAAGTAGCCTTTATCAAAAGTTGATAGCTAACACCTGTCCGGTCAAAGTAAAAGCCGTAATAGTAATTTCCCGCGCTCAACGATGACGGAGAAGGTATCATAGTAAAGTTACCAGCTCTGGTACAGGTCAAGGACGATGCACCAATCATATTTCTGTTTGCATCATAAAGGAAAACATAGAGAGTACAAGGACCTTGTACATTAATCTCTACAGACATGCTTGCTCTTTTTGCACCTGATACGATTGTGAAATTGTCTGAAATTTCAGACGTGGATGTTGAACCTACATGTAAGCCAACAACCCAGTCCTCAGCAAGAGGCACAATCTCATTACTCAAACTCGTGTCTTCTGTGGTTGCCAACTCTTTTGTGGTGTCAGCAGCAAAAGCTGTTGCCGAACACACAAAAATTAGAACTAAAGAAGTGAGTAAGGAGAAAAACCGCTTACTAGTCTTCATGATACTACCTCCTAATTTTTTAGAATGTGGGCTTTTCTTCTCTATTACAAAAATGCTGGTATTCACCAACATTAGTGTAATACAAATAATAAGGAACATGCCTAATATTATACTTCACCTAAATTTAAAAGTCAACAAAAATTAGTCAATATAACAAATTGGTGTATTGATAAAAATGCTCTCAAACTTAAATTCTTAGTTAACAGTAAATGCCCTTCGCAGAACGGACGAGCAATGCTCGCCCCTACATATTTTGCATTACATATTCTTATAATATATGCCTATACTTTCCAAATAACTTGCAAAAATTTTGTCTATAGTTTATAATAGATTTATACATCAAGAGATTTTAAAAAAAATTTAGGAGGGTGATTTTTATGGGTAAGAAAAAAGTATTAATGATTGTGGGAATTATTATTTTATTATTGTTAATTATATTTATAATAAGTGTTGCTAGAAAATACATTATTATAAATAAATTAGCTAAAACAAAAGAAGAGTTTTTATCATCTAGTAACTATTCATATTCCTTTATATCTGATAGTACTGGAAACGTAGTATGTGAATATTTATACAAAGATGGAAAAAGTATGGAAATATGGAAGACTAATGATAATGTAGACAATATTATTTGGTATGACGAAACGACAAAAGAACACATAAGCATAAATGCAAAAACCTCAACTGCTATAGTTTCTCATTCAGAAACTTATGAAGCCTTTCCAGATTCAGTAGCAAACACTATTTTATCATCTGTTTTACCAGATAAAGCAATGGATAAAATGAAAATAGCATTAACCTTTTCTATAAGTACTAAAGAATTCGATGGAGAAAAATGTTATGTTTTACAACCATTTACAGGTATTGTAAGTAATACATATTATTTTAATAAAGAAAATCGAACAATGTCAAAGACTTCAATGGGAGAAAATAACAATATAAGATTTGAAAATTGGGCTTTAAATCAAGTAACTGATGATGTTGTTAGTAGACCTGATTTAAATGGATATGTGGTAACATTTAATGACTAAAATATTTATAATAGAATTAATAGATGGACGAGTACATTTCTCGTCCATCTATTAATTCTACTGGTCTTCTTCCTCCTCTGGTCTTTCATAAGTATATTTATAATTTAATCCTACTTTTTTTACCTTTGGTTTTTGAATTTTTATTTCTTCTGTTTTTTCTTTTTTATTCATCATTTTTTCTATTATCTTTTCTGTTTTTTCACATAGCTCTGGCATATAATCTAGTATTCTATCTATTGTGCAACTATGTTCTACTGGCAATAATTTTACAGTTTGTCCTTGCACTATTATAAAAGCTACTGGTTTAATTGAAACTCCTGCTCCACTTCCACCGCCAAATGGATTTCTATATGAAATATTTTCTTCATCTTCTTTTTTCTTATAATCTTCTATTGACTCTCCTTTAAATTCACTTCCCCCTGCTGCAAATCCAAAATATACTTTTGAAATAGGTATAATGCTTATACCTTCTTGTATTTGCATCGGTTCACCTATTATTGTGTTTACATCTATCATGTCTCTTATACTATCCATTGCTGTTAGCATAAGTCCTTCTATTGGATGTTCTTCCATACTTTTGGTACACTTCCTTTCTTTCTAACTCTTTTTTTATATTGATAATATGTACCAATTTTATGGATATTATACAATTTAAATATAAATGTATATAATTTTTATCTATATATACAGGTTTAATTTCATATTTTGGCTCTTTCGTTTTTCTTGCTAGTAGCAGGCTTAATAATGTTGATATTATAGCTACAGTATATGCTGTTACTACTGGATTTTCTGTGCCTATTTGTACTTCAATTTTTGTTTTTTCTATATTAATATTTTTTAGTTCCTTTAATATTTGTTTCCTATCCTTAATTATTATTTTTTCAACACCTCTGTATTTTTTAAATATTTTTGAGTTTAATATTTTATTCATTAGAGGTTTTTTTATACTTTTCTTTATTTTTTCTATCCTATTTTTGTCTATTTTAATTCCTATCCATTTTAGTTTATTAAATGCTAGTAAACTAATTATTATTTTTAGTTTTATGATTTTTGTATTTATAGTTTCTAATTCTTTTATATCTATTCTTAATGTTGAACTTACAATAATTAATATAATTAAAGCAATTATTGATATTATAATTAAAAATACTGTCATTTTTTTCCTTTCTTAAAGCTTAAAATATTTTAAGCTCTGGATTATAACAGTATTTTTTCCAATATTTTCTTTTTTAAACCTTCTTTTTCCTTTTATAGATAATTATGCTAGATAAAATAATTATTAAAACAATTAAAATACTTACTCCTACTATCGTTTTTTTCTTTCCTTTTTCAGCAAAGGTTTCTTTATTATTATTTTCTTGTTCTTCTAAAATAACAGCTAGTCTCTCCGCTTCTATCTCCTTTTGTTCTTGTTTTTCAATCTCTTCTGCTTCATTTCGTCTATAAATATCTATATAATATTTTTTACTTGTTATACCATCTTCTGCTAATACTGTAACTTCTATTTTATTATGTCCTATTTGCATTTCTTCACTTCCAGATATTGTTACAGTAGCACCTTCTCTTTGTGGAATAGCTAATAACTCTATTTTACTTACGTCATTTGGTATTTCTACTTTATATTCAGTCATATTACTATCAAACTCTGGATTTAATGCTGCTTGCCTTATTGCAAGTGTTTCTAAACTTGCATTAGCTAGTTCTAGGTTTGCTGTCCTAGTTACATAAATTTTATATTCTGATGTGTTACTCTTATCTTCCGCTTCTACTGTTATAGTGATTATATTATTTCCCATCTGCAAGTTTCTATTTCCTGTTATTGTTACAGTAGCTTTGCTATTTTCTGGAATTGCTGTTACATCTAAATTTTCAATTACTTTATCTGTAACAAAGTAATATGTCTTTATATCTTTTTGAAATTCCGGACTAATTCCTTCATGATTTAATCTTAGTATACTTAAATTGGTATTGTCAGGAGAAGCATTATTTTGTTCTAATGTAATTTGTTCTATGGCTTTTGTTTCTCCTATGATTATCTCAAAATTACTATTTTCTAATTCTATTTCTTCCCCATTTTCATTATAAAATTCTCCTGTAACTGTGATGTTAGCTGTTCCATCTTCTATCCCTTTAAATACAAAATTTCCAACATCAACTCTTTGTGCATTTATGCCATTACTATTTACCCACGTATATAATATTCTGTTATTTGTATGATTAGAATTTTCTGGTCCTTGTATATATTCTAATTTAGAATTGTCCCAATAAATTTCTAGGGTAAATGCCGCTATTGGAGTATCATTAATTTCTACTTTTATTTCTATGGTTTCATCTTTTTGTATTATTTCTTTGTCAGCTATTATCTTTATTTCAGATTGTGCACGGCATATATTTGTACTAAGAAATAGTATAAACAAAAAGGTAATTAGTATTTTTACTTTTATTCTATTTTTCATATTTGACAACATTCCTTTCTATACATTTTTCACTGTTCTATTTCTTTTAATCCCAATATATGTCTTTGTATTATTAATGAGTCTAAAGAAGATGGATTTTTTCCGTTCTTATTGATATTTCCTGCTTGCATGAATATTCCTTTTAGTTTTTCTATTTCTAGTATATGTCTTTGTAATACTAATAAGTCCATACTATTGATTTTTCCATCGCCACTAACATCTCCATAAATAACAATTTTATATTCCATTTTTATTATTCCATTTTCATCTACTAATCTAATTATAGAACCTGTACCTGCTCTTTGCTCATCTGTTAGTTTTTCTCCTGTATGGTTATATATTTCAATTGTATATATTGTATTTATCTGCTCTTTAATTTTACTTACATTTAGGTTTTCAAGATTCCAACCACTTATTACGCCTTGTTCTACATTTAAGGTTTCATTAAAGATAATTTCTTCTTCTTGCAATTTTGGTACTACTGTTATTTGAATTTCTTTTGTTATATTCCCCTCTTCTGCTTGTACAATTATTTTTGTATTACCTTCTCCTATAGCTGTTATTGTTCCTGTATTATCAATTTGAGCAATCTGGCTATTTTCGGATTGATATTTTATATTTTGATTGCTTGCGTCTGTTGGTAGTATTATAGGATTTATTATGAATTTATCACCTACTTGTAGCATTAAATTCTCTACATTTAACTCTATATCTGTTACTGGTGTATATACTTGTATTTCTATCTCATCTGAAACATTGTTTTCTTTTGCTTTTACTGTAATTATAGCATTTCCTGAATTAATTCCTAATATGTTTCCATTACTATCTACAGTTGCTACTTTTTTATTACTAGATATATACTCTATTTCGTGCTCTTTTGCTTCTTCTGGTAATATTTCTACTATTAATTTTTTAGTTTCTCCCTTTTTTATTATAGGATTGTCTATTGAAATATTTATATCTTGTATTTGTGTTTCTGGTACTTCTTTTAAATAGCTTTGAAAAGCATAACCAATCATACCATTTGGCAGTTGTACCTTGTCCCATAGTTCTCCTGATTGTTTTCCTTTGGCAAGCCTTGTCATTACAACATTTCTATCAATAGATGTCAAAATTTCATAGGAAGTGGAAGGACCTGTTCTTATGTTTAAAGTGCTAGTTACATCTGCATATACTTTTGTGTTATCACTAGTGTAATCACTTTCTTTTATATTTGGGCTTTGAATAGGAATTTCTGGCATATTATTATATACAGGTATAATAAACGAAATACTGTCTTCTAACATTCCACTATTTTTATATCCAGTATGAATTAATTTTGATTCACTATATGGAGCTAGTACATTTGTCATATATTGGTGCCAGAATAGTTCTCCTCCATTATTACTTGTTACATGAAATTTTTGTAGATATATTGTATCTTGTCCCAAGTGAATATAACTTGATCCTATGAAAATTCCTCCTCCAGTTATTGCTTTACTTTTAGTGTTCCAAGGAATTAAATATTTATCTTTTGTTTGCTGACTTGCACCTTTTCCATCTTTTGCATATTGCAAGCCGTTTTTTATGGCTCCCATTGGTTCTGATGAACTAGTTGCTCCTATGTTATAGAAATTATATAATCCTTCAAATCCTGCTACTGTTCCACTAATAGAAGAATGTGATAAAAATGGTCCTACTTCTTGTTTAATTCTTGATGCTAGATGGAAGCTACTTACTTTTGAGGTTTTTCCTGCTTCTAAAATAAGGTCCGAATATTTACTTTGCGTTGTTATTGTACTTCCTTCACTATTTACATATTCCACAATTCTATTATAAAACTCTGTTCCATATAAAATTTTTTCAATTCCATCTATATGATTGGTTTTTTCATCAAATGATAATCCTTCAAATTGAAATATTCTAACCTCATTTAAAAAATTCCTTGGATCCATCGTATATTCAACTGCTTGTCTTGAACAATCTACCCAGCCAGCATCTACTTCTACATTGTATTCTCCTGGTTTTGTATTTTTCCAGCTATCTGAATAAGATTTTGGTACTAAATTTTTTCCAAATTTATTTTCATTATCAATTACATATTTCCAATCTAAATTTGTATATAACGCTGTAAAATGCCAATTTGGATGTTTTTTTTGTAATTCTAGTAAGTAGGGTTGATAACTTTCTGGGAAATTTTCTATGCCGTATTTTTTTTCTGCACAATAATGTGGGGTGTTGCTAATTGCAATAATAAAAATAGAAAGTATGGTAATAAGCAAATTGTTATAATATTTCATTTTTATCCTTTCTTTAATTATTAATATTTAAAGTTTGTGCTATAAAGTCCGCCCAATCTTATCGGAGATTTTATATTTAGAATAAATTGAGCCCACGATTGAGACGCCTACGAAGTTTTTCGGGGGTCCTCAATTTATTCTAAATATAAAACTCCTGCGTTGGGCTAGTTGGTGCTATTAATTAATTTAATCGTAATACTAACTTTTGATTTATGTTAGTTTTCTACTGCTTGTACAATTAATCTATTATTTGAATAATTTACACAAGTAATTAATGTAATTATTCTTTTTCCAGCTGTATTTTGGTCTAATGGAGAAGTATTTTGTGGTTTTACTTTATATATGTCAAAAATAGTATACGTAATTTTCCCATTTTTATTATCTATTAAATATATTTCATCTCCTATATTTAAGTTGATTAAATTGCTAAACATATTTTCTTTATTGTAATTATGCCCCACTATGCAAAAATTTCCGATTTCGTTGGGTTCTGTCCCCCAAAATTTTGAAGCACATATGTCCATGCCTTCTTCTGTATATTCTTCTAATATATTTGTTTCTAGTTCTATTGTTGGTATTATTAACCTTGCTGCAACTTTAAATCCTAAATAATCCTCTGGTATATATTCTTTTTTAGTTATAGTTTTTGTAGTTTTTTCAACATTTTTTTCTAGTTTGCTTTCATAACGTCCTTCTACTAATCTAATTTTATTTTCTTTGTAAAATCCATAACTTATTCGAAATAGTATATATACTATTATTAATAAAATAATTATTCTTATAATTTTTCTTATTTTGTTTTTTCTTCTTATTCTTCTATTACCCATTTTTGTTTCCTCTTATATGTATTGTTTTAATATTGTATAGGAAAAAGCTTAAGTTTCTCCTATACAATAATTTTTAGTCTTTCTTTTTTAGAATAATATAAGATGCTATTAATGCTGATACAATTCCTATAACGCTTAAATAAATTGTATTACCTGTTTGTGGTAGTGTTTCAGGTTTTTCATTATTTTCTGGTTTATTTGTAGTATTTTGTCCATTATTATTTTCTGTTGTTTCATTACCTGTTTGATTTTCTTCTGGTGGAGTAACTGTTGCTTTTTCTTTTACTGAAATTTGAAAAGTTTTGCTTGCAATTTCAGCATCTGAGTTGTCTCTATCTATTAGTTTTAATGTAATAGAGTAGTCTCCTGCTTCACTAAATAATCCTCTTACAGCTAATTCTTTTACAACATCTTTACCACCTATTGGATCTCCTGAAGCATCTCCCCAACCACTTTGAATAATGTCATGTTCTAAGCTTTGATTATCTATAGCAAGAAGTTTTGCAGTTGCACCTGATGGTGTTGTAGCCCCTCCAATAATTCTTGTATGCTCATAGTTTTTTCCCATTGTTGATGAAATCGTTAGTTTCATATCTTTTTCTTCATTTACTATAATATCTCCTGTATAACTTAGAGCAATACTATAATCTACATATACTGGTTCTGCTATTATACTTTTATCTATAGGTACTGTAATATCATCATAGCTAACTGAAGCATCTGGATTTGCCAACCCCTCTGCTGTAACGCTTAAATCTGTTGGATTAGATGTTGTTAAATCAGCTTTTGCTCTAAATGTAACAGACATAGTATTTCTAGGGTTAGATCCACCTGTGTCATCAAAGAAATATACCCTTACTCTTGTTCCATTGTCATTTGCTGTTCCACCTTCTGCTGATACATATTCTAATATTTTATTATCATATGCAACATCTACCGTATATGCACCTAATTCTTCACCAAATTTTACATTTAAGGTTATTGTTTCACCGGGATGTACTGTTTCCTTGTCAGTTGTAACATCAATACTACTTATTGGGGCTGCGTATATTTCAGTTGTAAAAATTGATAAAAATAAAACAAGAAAAATTGCTACAATATTTACTATTTTTTTCATAAAAGATTTCCTCCTTTTTTTATTTTATAGTAAATATTATGTCGATTTTTCTTGCTTTTATATTAGAAATTTTTTAATTTTATGGGATTTTTTTCTTTTTTAAATTACTTTTCCATTGTTTGCTTTATCATCCATATTTTCTTTGTGTAATCTTCTATTATTGTATCCATAAGTGCAGATGTTTTATATTCTTCTTCTTTCTCTGCTAATTTTTTGATATTTATTGCATCTTTTAAAAGTGTAGAATAATCTTTAATTATTTTACCTAAGATTAAACATGAATCTACTTTTTTGTTTTCCGCTTCTGTAATTTTTGTTTCATTTAAATAATCTTTTAAAGTTCCTAGAGGTTCTCCTCCTAAAGCTAAAATGTGTTCTGCTACTTCATCTACTTGCTTATTTATGTCATCATAATATTCTTCTAGTTTAGCATGGATAACAAAAAAATCCTTTCCTTTTATATTCCAATGATAATTTTGTAATTTTCGATAAAAAACGTTTAAATCACTTAAAAAAGTATTTAAATCCTCAAATATATCTTCCATAATTTATCATCCTTTCTATATTTTTATTTATTATGTACTGATTTAAATACTTTATTCATTAATTTCTATATATGAATTTTTCAAATTTGGAATTTATATATTTTTCCAATTTTTGCATAAATTCTGTTGGTTCTATTTCTTTTTTTGCTACCATTTCTAGCCCTTTTTCCCAACTGGCTGTAAGTTTTGGGTTCAGCATATCTGGCATTGATTTTGCTACTACATCATATATTGCTTCTCCCTTTAGGGTAGGAGTTACAATTTGTGTTTTTGAATTTATTTCTATATGTTTTATTTTTTCGAGCTTTTTTATTATTTCTCCTCTTGTTGCACTTGTTCCTATCCCTGCTCCTTTTATTTGTTCTCTTAATGATTCATCTTCTATCAGTTTTCCTGCATTTTCCATGGCTAGGATTAAAGAACCCGAATTATATCTTGTTGGTGGTGATGTCTCAGCTTCTTTTGTGCTTATCTCTAAAACATCTAATTCTTGTCCTTTTTTCAAATCTTTCAAATTTTCTTTTATAACTTCTTTATTTTCTTTTGTTTTTAAAACTTCTAAATATCCAATTTTTGTACATATTTTTTCATTTGCGTAAAATGTTTCATTTTCTATATTTACACATACATTGATTTTACTAAATTCTGCTGGCGGATAAAATATTGCTAAAAATCTTTTTACTATTATTCTATAAATTTCCCTATGCAAGTCTGGTAATTTATTATAATTTTCAAATCCTTGCCCTGTTGGTATTATAGCATAATGGTCTGTTATCTTACTGTCATTTACATATTTTGTTTTTGCTAAATTATTTGTTGGATATTTTTCTTCTATCATTTTTGTTATATATCCATTTATTTCTTCGTCATTTTTTAAATTTTTAGCAATGCCATTTAAATTTTTTGATATTTCCTTTGCTACTGCTGTTGATAAAACTCTTGCATCTGTTCTTGGATATGTTACTAGCTTTTTTTCATATAAACTTTGTATTACTTCTAATGTTTCATCTGGTTTTATTTTAAATCTTTTTGTACATTCATTTTGTATTTCTGCTAAATTAAACAAAAGTGGTGCGTTTTCTTTTTGCTTTGTTTTTTTTAATTCTGTTATTGTCGCTTTTTTACCTCTTAAAGTTTCAATAAGCTCTTTTGCATCTTCTTCTTTTTTGAATCCAGTTTCATTATATAATTTTGGAGATTCAAAAGCTAATGACTTTTCATTTGTTTTCCATTCTCCAATAAAGTTGTTGTCTTTTCCAAAACTTGCATTTATTTTATAGTATTTTGTTTTCACAAAATTTCTTATTTCTCTTTCTCTAGCTACTATCATTCCGAAGCACACATGTCATTACTCTACCAATTGATATAGAAGCCTTTTCTTCATTTATTGTTTGTGCTAACTTTTTTCCATATATTATTGATAATAATCTTGAAAAATTTATGCCTATCAAATAATCTTCTTTTGCACGTAGGTATGCAGAATTTGATAAACTATCATATTCTGACAGGTCTTTTGCCTCCTTTATTCCTCTTAATATTTCTTCTTCTGTTTGGGAGTCTATCCATACTCTTTTCTTTGTTTTATTTTCTATTCCTATCATTTGGTCTACTAATCTATAAATATATTCTCCCTCTCTTCCTGAGTCAGTTCCTACATATATTGTATCTATATCTTCTCTTTTTAGTAAACCTTTGATTATTTCAAATTGTTTTTGTACTTGTGGTATTACTTCATATTTGAATTCTTCTGGTATAAATGGTAAAGTATCTAGTCTCCAAAATTTTAATTTTTCATCATATTTTTCTGGATATGACATTGTTACTAAATGTCCTACACACCATGTTATTACCCAATTTTCATTCTCTATGTATCCGTTTTTTCTGTTATTACCTAATTTTAGAACTTTCGCAAATTCCATGGCTACTGATGGTTTTTCTGTTATTAGTAATTTTTTCAACTTTATTCAGCTCCTATTTTACCGTATATTCCGGCCTCCACCTTCTTGAACTTTCATTTTTCCTTCTCTTGCATTTATTATATTTTTTGCATTTTTTTCTCCAACAACTGCTTCTAAATCATCAAATGATAACTTATGTAATATGTTCATTTCTGTTTCAAAATGTCCTAACAATTTTTCTATGGTTTTACTACCTAGTCCTGGTATGAATGTTAATGGTATTTGATATATGTATTCTGGTCTATTATCTGGGCTTTTACTTTTTTCTTTGTCTTTTATAATCTGTATTCTATCATAAACTCCCATTGTTATATTTCTACTATCACATGTATTACACTTAGTTACAGGTGCTGTTCCTGGTATGTTTTTTCCGCATACTTCACAATATGTTCTATGATATTTTCCTAGTTTTGGGTCTAATCCATAATTTGTTAATATTTTTCTTCCATCCTCATTTTTTAATGCCTTTAATAATTCTTTGAAGCTTATATCCTGGACTAGTATTTTATTGTATTCTCTTGCGATTTTTGGAAGTGAATGTGCATCTGAGTTTGTTAAAAATGTTTTTTCCTCTAATTCTGATATGTTATCTGCTAAGTTGGTATCTGAACTTAATCCTAATTCTATTGCTAATATTTTGTTATATTTTTCTTTAAATATTTTTTCTAATCTATCTGTACAATTTCCATAAAAGCTTTTGTGTGGTGTAAAGCAGTGTGCAGGTATTAATATTCCATTATATTTTTCCACTATATCTATTAGTTCATATGCTGATATATCTGCCCTTTGTGAACTTAGAGTTATATTTTTTATATGCTGGCTCATCTCCTTTGAAAAACCTTTTATGTCTTTCAAATATGGGAAATAGCATAAATTGTGTGCACTTCCGCAGTGCCCATTTATACCTGTTTCAGAAGTTTCTATTTCACTTCCTAAAATTATACATACTTTATCTTTATATATAATTCCTCCATCTTGAATTTCGTATGCTTCACCTGTTTTTAAAAAATTTTCTATATCTTCTATTACATATGGTGAGGCACAATCTATTACACCTGCTATATTTATTCCTTTTCTATCACTACATTCTTTTGCAATGTTTGCAAAATTTAAAGACCTTGCTGCTGTTATTTTTATTGGTTTGTTTTTTTCGCTTCTTCCTATATGTATATGTAAATCTGCAAATACTTCGTACATTTTTCCCTCATTTCTGTAAAATAATCTTACTACATTTTACTATTATTTTTTATTGCGTTTCTTGCTAATTCATCACATCTATTATTATATACATTATCACTATGCCCTTTTACTTTTATAAATTTTACTTCATGTTTTTTAGTTAATTCATATAATTCTTGCCATAGTTCTTTGTTTTTTACTGGTTCTTTACTTGAATTTATCCAGTTATTTTTTATCCACCCTTGTATCCAAAAGTTGTTAAATGCATTTACTACATAGCTACTGTCACTATATATTTCTACTTCACATTTATATTTAAGCATTTTAAGTCCTTCTATTACTGCTGTCATTTCCATTATGTTATTTGTTGTATTTGGCATATATCCACTTATTTCTTTTGTAGTTTCTTTATACATTAGAATTGTTCCCCAACCTCCTGGTCCAGGATTGCCGAGAGCATGCTCCATCTGTATACATAATAACTTTCTCCATATTTCCTCCAAAAATAATTGTATTTTTTCTTATCTTGTGATATTATATCAATAAATGAAGAAAAAAATCAATATTTGGGAGAAAATTAATGAGCAAAGTTCTAGCAATTATTTGTGAATATAATCCGTTCCATAATGGACATTTGTACCAATTAAATGAATCTATTAAATCTGTTCATCCAGATTTTACAGTTTGCATAATGAGCGGTAATTTTGTTGAACGTGGTAATACTGCTTTAATTAATAAATGGGCTCGAGCTGAAATGGCTTTAAAGTCTGGGGTTGACATGGTTATTGAACTTCCTACTATTTATAGTATTTCTAGTGCTGAGAATTTTGCTTCTGGCAGTATTAAAATTTTAAATAGTTTAAAGTGTGATACTTTTCTTTCTTTTGGAAGTGAATGTGGTGATATTGATATTTTAAATAGATTTGCTGATATTCTAGTTAAAGAACCATCTGAATATGTTACAATGCTAAATCACGAACTTGCCAAAGGTTTATCTTTTCCAAAGGCTCGTGAAAATGCTATGCTTCTATATATAAACGACATACGTAACTCTGCTAATGTTTTATCTGGTTCTAACAATATCTTAGGTATTGAATATTTAAAACAGATAATTAAGACTGGTAATTCAATTACACCTATTACCATAAAACGTGTAGGTGCTGAGTACAATAGTTTATCAATAGTTGGAAATATTGCAAGTGCAACTGCTATTAGAGAAATGCTTCTGCAGAAAAAATCTGTAAAAAATTTAATGCCTAAATCTTCGTATTCTATTCTAGAACAAGAGCTTGGCAATGGAAGATTTGTTTTAGATATTTCTCAGTTTGAAAGAGAAATTATTTACAAGTTAAGATGCATGAATATTGAACAAATTGCTAATTTGCCTGATGTTACTGAAGGTTTAGAATATAAAATAAAAGAAGCTGCAAATGTTTGTAATAATTTAGAAACCCTTAAATTTATGATAAAATCTAAACGCTACACTTTATCTAGAATTAATAGAATTTTATTATATGCTCTTTTAGATATAACAAAACAAGACTATATAAATTCTCAAAAAATTAATCCTTATATTCGTATCTTAGGTTTAAATGAAAATGGTAAAATTTTATTGTCTGAATTAAGTCAAAACAAAAAACTTAATATTATTACTTCTGTAAAACAGTTTATGGATAGCAGTAATAACAAGTCTTTAAAGAGCATGCTTGCAAAAGACATACTAGCTACTAATATATATACTTTAGGATATAAGAAAAATCCAGATGCTAATTTGGATTTTACTAAAAAATTAATTGTTGTTTAGTTACTCGATATTAGTTCTCAACTTTAATAACCTAGAAGAGAAGCACATATATTAAAATAAAATTATAGTATTCCAAGCTAATGGGTATTCCCCCGCCTTAAAGGGCTGTCATACTATAATTTTATTTTAATATATGTGCTTCTAGCTACACTAAAAATATGTTCTCTAGTAATTTTCTACTCTTCCCAATTATGATATACATCTATTACATCATCTAGTTCATCTAATTTTTCTAGAATAAGCTCCATTTTTCTTACTCCGTTTTCATCTAATTGAACATAGTTATTTGGTACCATTTTAACGTCTGCTTCTAAAAAAGCAATTCCATTTTCTTCTAATGCTTGGCTTAGGGTTGAAAAATCCTCTGGCTTAGTAGTAATTTCATAAACTTCATCTTCTACTTCCATGTTCTCTGCACCATTTTCTAAAGCTAGCATCATAAGGTCATCTTCTCCTAATTTACATTCTGCTTTTTCTATTACTACTACTCCTTTTTTCTCAAACATATATGATACACAACCTGATGTTCCTAAATTTCCACCAAATTTATCAAAAACATGTCTTACATCTGCTGCTGTTCTATTTTTATTATCTGTTGATGCATTTACTATTATAGCTACTCCATTTGGTCCATATCCTTCATATGTAATCTCTTCATAGTTCTCATTACTTCCTGCTCCTGCTGCTTTTTTTATTGCATTATTTATTGTATCATTTGGCATATTATTTGCTTTACACTTTGAAATTACATCTTTTAGTTTTGAATTTCCGGCTGGATCTGGTCCACCTGCCTTAACTGCCATTAATAATTCTCTTCCTAATTTTGTAAATATTTTTCCTCT
>ERZ1643249.1577-NODE-1577-length-22742-cov-119.300613_pt1 | contig 22742 bp, 26 predicted proteins | sample MGYA00579263_ERZ1643249 | MGnify/ENA primary metagenome ERZ1643249 (study PRJEB29033, sample SAMEA4952264) | chicken gut metagenome | biome: Broiler Chicken; feature: Gastrointestinal Tract; material: Caecum | place: Ireland | collected 2018 | study: Broiler... | reverse complement strand
ACCGAGTTCCAGAGGGTTTCCCGGTTAGCGTATTCCGGCGGAGCGTGAGCAGGCAGCATGATTTCCGTATACAGGATGCCGCGCTTGCCGGAGTAGTTTTTAGTTTTCTGGTCATACTCAGAAAACAACTTTTCTCCGCTCTGGTAGGCGGCACCTGCCACCGCTGATTGTCCCTTGCTGCGCTGGGTGATGGTGATGTCAAAGTGTGGGTTGGGCATAGCTGTCACCTCCTTCTTGACAAAAAGAAAAGCAGGAAATCATTTCTGATTTCCTGCTCGGTGGTACCGCCGGTGAGCGATTGGTATTCAGTGTTGAAAGTTAGAAATAGCCTAGATTGAAGGGGGAGACAGCTCTGTAAACAGGAGATTAAAAGCGATCTGCAGCGTTTTTATAATCAAATACAACCAAGCCACATTCTTTGCAAATAAAACCTTGAAAATCCGTACCTGTAAATGCTTTCCTCGCTAATACAATATCCTCTTTATCTTTAGGATTTAGGGATATTTTGTGCCTTGTTTTATTGAAGGCAACTATCTTTGCGGTTTGTAAAAAACCGGGTTGCATATCTTTTCCGCACTTAGGACATTCCATCGGCTTCACTCCTTTAGCTTTTTAAGCTGTTAATCCTGCTAGTTATTTCCTTTCCTTACCAAAAAGTAAACAGCGATTGATCCGATCAGTAATGGGAAGATAACCCTTCCGTAGTTAACACCGTATATTCCTCTTGCACTAATGCCTTCTGCCAAGTAACTGATGCCTGTCAACACTCCCATAATTGCAAGAATCAAAATTACTACACAAATGATCTTCTTCACATCAATCACCTTCCTTTTGTCATAGCACTATCAAATTTTGATTTTCATTAATTTTATTATACATCATCTATTTGGATAAGTATAGGATGATTTTCTGAACTTACTTGACAGGACCAGCCTGCAACTGCAAGATGCTTTCAGGCAACAATTTCACAAAGGGGTAGCTGGCATCAGCCAGCGCAGGGGGAAGCAACGCTCCCTCTGGATGACCTGAGCAAATCTTTTGCGAAAGTCATCTGCTCCCTGCAAGGGGCTTCGCAGAACGCAACGCACCGGGCTACCGGTGTATAGTTGCGCCCTTTATCCTAAAGGGTCTGGAACGTTCCGGGCCTCTTGCAAATCTTGAATCATCTTAGCCAGAGCCAGCACAACCTCCTGCTGACGGAAGGAGAGTTTCAGCAGCTCCATCACCTGGTCGTCCGTCAACTCTCCGGGGCAGATTAGGAAGCTCTCCAGCATTCCCCCGCGGGTGCAGAGGCGATGAGTTCGGGCTTTGCGGGTCAGCTCCGGTATCCGGTGCTCCAGCATTTTCTCCTGGTGCTGATAGTAGCGGAGCTTCTGTTCGGCCTTTTCCTTTTGGTCTTTCATGCGGTCCAGCTTATCGCTCATAAGATCACCCCCTCAAAATTTTCTTCTATATTAACTGGATTTTGGGTCATGTATCTTGACCGCTGTTTGCATTTCTTGTATTCTCTTTATAAGAAGAAAGTGCAGGCCGGTTTTTGGCCCCAACGCTTTTTCACCCACCGACAAAGGAGGTTTATCATGAAACATCTGAAACGCTGGCTGGCTCTGATGGTTGCAGCGGCGTTGGCCCTCAGCCTGCTGACCGGCTGCTGTACGGGGGGGTACAAGCTCCAACCTTCTGCTTGAAGTTCTGATGGGCCAGGTCGAGAACGTATCTGTGGAAACAGACCCAGCCTTTGACCGTGCCCTGAAAGCCGCCGTTCAGCGGGGCGGCTCCGATCCCGACGCCGTATTGAACGCCTTGGTCGAGGAGCTGGGCATCACCGGCGGGACGGTGAACTTCACCGTCTCGGGGCTGAACAACGCCTCTGTGGGGCGGCAGAGCCTGGACGTTCTCTTCCTGCCGGGGGCTGACCCCACCGCTGCGGCCAACAACGCCGCCGTCGGCTGGCTGCCCACCTTGCGGAGCCTTTCCGGCAATGGCGGGGAGTATTCCTCCCGGGTGTCCCTGATGGAGGTGAACGGCGGCTGCATCGTGGCCATCGAGGTCACGGTGGAGCAGCCGGGAGACGACGGGGACGAACCCGAGCCGGTGACCCTGACCGGGATCTCGGTGAGTGGCTGCAAAACAGAGTACTTTGTGGGGCAGTCCTTTGACCCCACCGGCATGACCATCACCGCCACTTATTCTGACAATAGCACCAAGACTATCACCGGCATCACGGAGACTGACAAGAAGGATGTCAGCTGGGACACTGAAAAATTTACGAATGCAGGAACCAAGACGGTCACCATCTCCTACGGCGGCAAAACCGCGACGGCCACTGTGAACGTCCAGAAAGGCTACACGGTTGATGGGAACACCTACAAAGTTTCCACCGCCCACGGCCTGAAATCTGTAGCCGAACTGGTGAACAATTACTGGAAGTTAGACATCGACATCACCCTGACCGATGACATCGACCTGACAGACATCAACTGGACACCCATAGGCATAGATGATAACAACGCATACACCGGCACTTTCGACGGCAACGGCAAGACCATCACGGGGCTGACCGTCAACCAAGAAGGGACAAACTATGTAGGGCTGATTGGCTACCTCGGCTCCGGCGGCAAGGTGCAGAACGTGACGCTAACAGATGTGAGCGTGACTGGCTACTGGTATGTCGGCGGCGTGGTGGGAGCCAACGACAAGGGCACCGTAACCGCCTGCACCGCCTCGGGCAGCATCTCCGGCTCCTCCCGTGTCGGCGGCGTGGTGGGATACAACGGCGGCGCCATGACCGGCTGCACCGTCTCGGGCAGTGTCTCCGGCGACTCCTCTGTCGGCGGCGTGGTGGGATGGAACGGCGGCACCGTGACCGCCTGCTACGCCACGAGCGATGTCTCTGGATACAGCGATGTCGGCGGTGTGGCGGGACGCAACTACTACGGCACCGTGACCGGCTGCACCTCCTCGGGCAGCGTCTCCGGCAGCCTCAATGTAGGCGGCGTGGTGGGATACAACTACGGCATCGTGACCGCCTGCTACTGGAGCGGCCTCCCCGACAATGACAACGGCGGAGCCACGAAGGTGGACGGCACGAACGTCACCTGGCAGACGGCCGTTGATGCCATGAACGCCGCCCTGCAGAATGCAGGTTCAGAGTGGCGTTACGAACTCACCGGAGCATTGCCTATATTGAAGAAACAGTGAACCCTACCCAAAACCAGAGCGCCCCCGCAAGAGAGCGGAGGCGCTCTTTTTATGCCCTGCCGTGGGCGGTCAGCCTTTGTTGCCCATGCCTTTGACCTGCTCCACCGCTTCCTGCTGCACCAGCAGCCCTGCCGAGAAACCAACCTTGAAATGGCACTCGTTCTCCTCGCACTGGGCGATGGAAGCCTGATCATGGAGTTCTTCTACTAAATCGTAATCTTCTTTGCTCAATTTTTCGGCCAGCCGGTCCATAATCTTCTCACAGGCTTTCAGTGCGTTCCGGTATTTTTCAGACTTCGGTACAACCGTTTCGCTGGGATAAAAGTCACCACTGTAGATCGCTTCCAGAATCATCGTCCTGCCCTCCTCATACATAGATCATCTCAGCCTGGATGATTTCCTCAGCCCGACTGCGGATAGAGTTCATGGCCTGTACCCAGCGTACCGGATCGGCTGCTTTCAGTTCCTCCGTGATGCCCTCGGCCTGGGCCATCTGCTGGACAATCAGGCTGCACCGTTCGGCGGCCTGTTCATCCAGATCAGCTAGGATGGTATACAGCTTTCCAGACAGAAGCAGCGCTTGATAAAGGACCGGCCTGTAAGTTTTCAGGTATTCTTTATGTAATCGGCCCCAGCGGCCGATGGGGCGTTTATCTTCCGGCAGCCTCAGCGCCGGAAGATAATAATGGTCCGTCAGGACATAATCCAGACCGTTTCTGTTGTCGTGGATTCTCGGTTCGAGCTTCATGCTGAAATCGCCTCCTGCTTTTCTTTCTTTTTGTGGTAGTCCTCCCTGCATTTGGCAAGGTGGGCTTCGTATCGTTTGATGGCCTCCGGGTCCCCAGCCTCTGCGGCTGCTTTCATCTTCTGGTAGCTTTTTACAACGGCCTCACTCTGATACTTTCGCTGTTCTGCCAGCTGTCGGGCGGCTTCGGGGTCCGTTCTGGCCCGTTCCACCAGGGCGTCGTGTTCGGCCTTGCGTTTGGCTGTCCGGGTGCGTTCATATTCGGCCTTGCGCTCTGCCATCATGGCGGCATACGCTGGGTCTGCTGTCATCCGGGCTTCTTCACACCCCCTTTTGCGCTGCCGGGCCTCAGCCTCTCTAGCCTTTAGAGCAGCCCACTTTGCAGCAGCTTCCGGGTCAGTCTTGGCCTTTTCTTTCAGCTCTGCCCGTGTCAGCTTGGCCCGCTGGGCAGACCGCTCTGACCGCTTGCGTTCTTTTTCCAGAAGCCTTTCCTGTTTGAGCCGCTCCTTTTCATCCAGCTGCTGGAGATACTCCGGGTCGGCCGCTCTGGCCTGCTGTACCTGCTGGCGGTATCTGTGGTTGCGCTCCCGCTGTTTGCGGAGATGTTCCTCATACTTGGCAACAGCTTCAGGGTCCCCGGCTTTCGCTGCCTCCCGCAGGGCTTTCAGCTTCTGCTGTTGGCGTTCGCTGGCTCGCTTGCCCTTTTCCTGTTTCTTGCGAAGCTGTTCTGCATCAATGGCAGCGATTCGATCTTCCTCCGAGACGGTTTCACAGGGCGGGTAGTAGCTGCCGATGAAGTTGAAGTAAATGTCAATGTTCTGCTTGCGGTAGATGGTGCGGCCCCCGGTGGCTTCATGTACCTCGACCCGGTCAATGAAGGAATAGAGCATGGCGTCCGTCAGCTCATGACAGTCTCGGTACTTTTTGACCAGAGCCAGAAACCGCTCGGTGTCCGCCTTCTTGATTACCTCCTGCTGAATCTGGGTTTCCAGTTCCTGCATCCGGCGTTCCAGAAGGATTTGTTCTTCATCGTACTGCTGGATCATACGTTGGGCCTGCCGCTCCGGCAGTACACCCTTCATGGAACTCTCGTACAGATTCTGAATCATGGTATCCAGTTCAGCCATTCGCTTTTGAGCTTCTTTCAATTCCTGCTGGCCGGTATCCTCGCTTTTGGCTTTGTTTTCATCCCAGACGCTCTTGAGATCGGCCACAAATTCCGCTTCATTTTCCAGGGCATACCGGCTGACAGCCTGAATTGCTTTCAGGATCACCGTTTCCAGAACCGAAGCTCGGACAAAGTGGGAAGTACATTGGTTGGTGGTACTGCGGTAGTTCCCGCACTGGAAGGCGTGGGACGAATCGTAGTGTTTTCCGTTTTCTGAGCCGCAGAAACCCATTCTTGCCCCGCAGTCTGCACAGTAGATCAAGCCAGACAGGCGGTGGGTGTAGGTTCCGTTGGCTGCTTTGGGCCGCTTCCGCAGCCGCAGCTTGTGGGCAATGTCCCAGGTGTCCTGATCCACAATGGCCTCATGGGTATTGGGGAAGATCATCAGCTCGTCGGCAGTAGCGGCCCGGCGCTGCTTGGTCTTGAAGTTCTCACAGATGGACTTGCCCAGCACGACAGATTATCATTGTAAGTGCAACAGGGAAAATAAAATAGACAGCATAGCCGTCTTTGTGTAAAATGAAGCTACCACACACCAAGTCACACAAAGGAGAAGGCTATGCTGTCCTATAACCATTTTACACTAGATGAGAGAAAATATCTACAGGAACTTTTGAGCCAGGGTTACAGTATACGGAAAATTGCCGGCTTTTTGGGCAGAAGCCCCTCGTCTGTCAGCAGAGAGATTCGGAGGAATCGTACCCGTAAGCAACCAAAGAACAAGCCAAACAATCGTTACTGGTACCACCATTGGCGGGCTCAGATTCTTTATACTGTTCGCAGAAAAGAGTGCGGCAAGTCTAGAAGAACGCTGAAACCCGGTACTTTTGTGTACTGGTATGTTGTCGAGGGCTTGAAACGCTTTTGGAGCCCGGAACAGATTGCACATCGCCTTCCAATCGACTACCCAGGACTTTCCATCAGTACATCGACCATTTACCGGCATTTGAAAGCTGGTGATCTGCAAGAAGTCAGCCGAAAAAAGAATCTGCGGAGGAAGAATAAGCAAATCAGGCTGAGAAATCCGGCCTGTATGACCATCCACCCTGACCGCATTATCCCTGATTGGCCCGAGGAGATCAGGAAACGGCTCCGTATTGGAGATTGGGAAGGTGATACAGTCTATGGCGGTATTGGAAAAGGCCTTCTGGTTACCCTTGTGGATAGAAAGACACGTTTCCTGTGCGCAGCTGTCATACGCAGCCGCAACGCCGCCGAAACCAGGCAGGCCATTGTTTATTTGCTAAATAAGCTGCCTTGTCTGAGTATCTCTTTGGACAATGGCTCCGAGTTCTCTGAGTTTCAGCTGCTGGAGAAAGAACTGCAAACATCCGTTTATTTTGCTGAGCCGCACAAACCATGGCAGCGCGGCACCAATGAAAACACGAACGATATCCTGCGCTTCTTCTACCCAAAAGGCTATGATTTCCGTACATTGTCTCAGCAGGCTCTTCAAAATGTGGTCGATTTAATCAATTCCCGCCCAAGAAAATGCCTGGGCTGGAAATCCCCTGCTGAAATTTTCTTTGATTCTTCTGTTGCACTTACTTGACTTTGTAGCCACCGTATGCCCCAGGTATTCCTGTCGGTCCAGGATGTAGCCCACAGTGGTGGCCGTCCAACGGTAAGGGTCTGCCATTTCGTTGTGTCTGCAATTCTCGGGAAAGTACTTGGCAGCATAGGCGGACGGGATCAGAATCTTTTCTGCCGAAAGCTGCTCGGCAATGGCTGTCATTCCCACCCCCTGGCAGGCCAGGCGGTAAATCTTTCGGACAACCTCGGCTGCGGGTTCATCCACCAAGAGCTGCTGCTTGTCCTCTTTGGTCCGCTTGTAACCGTAGGGGATAGAGCCGCTGCACCGCATTCCTTTCTTCATCCGCGCCTTGAACACCGCCTTGATCTTGTTGCTGGTGTCTTTGGCATACCACTCGTTCATGATGTTCAGGAACGGCGTGAAGTCGTTGTCGGAAGGCTTCGCGCTGTCCACGCTGTTGTTGATGGCGATGAAGCGGACGCCCTTCTTGGGAAAAACTACCTCGGTGTAGTAGCCCACTTGCAGGTAGTTCCGCCCGAACCGGCTCAGATCTTTGACAATCAGGGTAGCTACATGGCCCGCTTCAATCTCGCTCAAAAGGGCATTGAAGCCAGGGCGGTTGAAGTTGGTGCCGGTGTAGCCATCCCCAAAAGTGCCGGATGTTCCGCAGTCCATGGTGCCGGGCGTACTCCTCCAGGTACATCTTCTGGTTCTGGATGCTGTTGGATTCGCCCACTTGCTCGTCATCCCGGGATAGTCTCTCATACAAAGCCGTAATCTTGATATATTCGCTTCTGGCCACGGTTTTCACCTCCCTTTATAATGTATTTTTTGCTGTGTAACGTTCTTTTTTAACTACAACTGCTGAATTTCTCTTGCACTTAGCTGATTTTTTAGCACCTTTACAGGTGATTGTAAAAATGGAGCGCTGTTCCGAATCGTTGTTAGCAAAACATGAGATACAGGGTACATTCCACTTGCATATTTTGTTGATTTTTTATTTCTAATATGATATTATTTGATTGACACAGACACAGTTTAACAAATCTTTTACGAAAGGCTCTGAGGCATATGGAAAACGATAAGCAAAAACAGAGCCGATTTCTTTCTATTCTTTTGGATGCGCTTAAAGAAACAAATTCAAATGATATTCTCATCGGCCAGCATAAGCGGGAAATTGAGCGGCTCAAAAATAAGAATAAGGAAGATACTAGAAAGGCTCGAATCGCTGCAGCTAATTACTTCACCAGCGAACGGATTGCTGAACTGCATAAAAAATCGGTTGATCTATTGCGGTGTAATGATTTTGACGAAGATGAATACATCCGGATTTTTTCGGATATTTCCACAATCGAAATAACTCATGTTGATTTTCTGATACAGCGCCAACATGAAATTGATTTCCTTGAATCCTGTCTCAATGAGGATCCAAACAAACCAATACAAAGTAAAAAAACGGCCATAGATAAATTAGCAGACATCTTTATGAAAGGTGATGCTAATGATGATTAATATTGTTCTATTTGACGAAAAATCGCTTGTTAGAATTGGCAAAAAAGCCATGAAATTTTTTTCAGATTACAACAGCTTACGTACGACAGAAAACACCATATGGCTAAATGGCATGTATTTAAGATTTTATTCTACATCAATTACTGTTAATTTATTTAATCCTACCGCTTTTTCACACAACTATATAATCAAATGTCTAGAATATATACTTAATGGAGAGGAAGTATTTATTTCTGCCGGGCCACAAATCAGCAAATATATAAACGTTGTAGACCAATCAACATCTTTCGATTTGTTTTTCAAAAGTTGTGAGGCATAAGTTGCGAGGCATAGCTATATGAAAGCAATCAAAAATTTTTATATTATTGTTTCGCTATTGCTATTAATGGTTTTAAGACTTTTTTTCCCTGGAGATTGGTTTGGATCAATTACAATTGCAGGCTTATTTGTCACTTGGGTTGACACAATACAGAAAGTTATTCAATCAAATAAGTTTTTGACTCAAGAAAAGGAAAAAGCTCGCTATGCCATTATAATACTAATCTTATCATTAACTGGATTGGTACAATTAATCCTAATTATTGTCAACTTGATTGTTGGTATAGAATGGCTTAATCTTCCAGTATTCCTTGATGAATTAACTCTCTTAGCCTTATTGGTTTGTTTAGCACAAAGTACACTTATAACATTTATTAATAACATTATTAAAAACGATTCTTGAAGGTGATTATAATGAAAAACTTAAATGAGTTATTGACTAATTTCACAGGAGAAATCTATGATCTTTGCTTTGAAATTTTAAAGCTTTTCGGTGATGATATAAATGTTTTTGAGTTTGTTTGCAAAACATTTACAAATCGGCCTCAAAACGGTACTATTGCTATTGAAAATCACTTTTCTAGAGACGAAATTGCTGAATATGAATCTGTTTATGGTGATACTATTGACGGTTTATTAAACAGCACCATTAAAAAGTGCAATTCAGGATTTATTCCTGCAGAAAATTTTTATAAGTCATTATGGAGTGCACTGTGCACGAATTTTCCGGCTCTTAAAGAAAAAGCATTTGCATTTTATTATGTTCTTATTGATGCTACAATTCCTTATCAGTATCTTGGCAAACCTGTTTCAATGAGTAACGAACGCTTTAGAGAGCTGGTAAAGAAAAACAAGAAAAGTATCGACAAAATCAAATATATAATGATAAGTGGCTATACTCAGCGTACCGAGCGAGCCTCTTTGTTACTAAATTGTTTGAACGAAATCGATGATTTTGAATCCAAAACTGTTGTTTTAGCTCAAGCTATTCCACTGCTGAATAGGACATCTTCTTCTACCAGTGGCCTAGATTTAGACAAACTACTTCAGCAAATTGATAAAAAACTCGAAGAATTAGGAATGCCCGATGATCAATGATATTCTCAGTGTAATTTTGGGAATCAATTTTCCTTTGTATGACATTCCTTTTCTTTATCCCACCCAAGTATAGCCCTTCGGGTCGGTGAGAACATAAGAGGAATGCATCTGCAATAAGTTCGGCTTAATCCAGAAGCGTGTCTTGCCGCTGCCGGAGCCGCCCACAATCAGCACGTTCTTGTTCCGGGCATTCTTGGGGTCAGGGGGCCGGCTGGAGAGCATCAAACGTTCCGTTTTGGTCAGGATGATGTTCTCCTCGAACTTGGGGTCCATAAAAGGCTCAATGTCCTTGGCATTGCCCCAGCGGGCGGAGCCGTACTCGCTGCCATGGCGGTACTTCTTGGCGTTCTTGCCTTTCAGGTAGACCGCCAGGCGCAGCCCTGCACCAAAACACAGCCCCACCAGCAAATCCAGCGGGTGGAAGCTGGGAATAATCCGCCCCAGTGCATCCGGGAGAACGGTCATCAGGGACTGCATCTTCTCGGTCATGTCGGCACCCGCCGCCATCCGCCAGGCCCGGCCCAGGTTGGTGGCATACAGCCCCATCAGGATATAGGGCAGATTCAGGATGACCAATCGCTTCGTGTTCTGATTCATCGGTCCCCGTGCTCCTGTTTTTTCTCCCGCACCTTGCCGGGCAGTTCCGCCACCTGCTGAATCAGGTTATGCAGCTGGGCAAGCACCGAGGGCTTTTTTCCCTTTTGCAGTACCGAAGCGGAATACTCCTGAAAGGCAGCGGTCAGGGCGTCACTGTCCTGGGCCTTGAAAAAGACCATATATTTGGGCGGGATGGCCGACTTGTCCTTGGTGATGGCAAAGTCGATGCCGTATTTCTTGGCGTACCGCTCAAAGCCCCGGATGCCGGTCTTTTCGATCTCGATGTTGGTCACACCTTTGTTCTGTCCCACCAACTTCTTGATGGACTGCTTACCGCAGGAACTGCGGCGGTTCCTGTTCTGCAAATAAGCCCGAACTGCATTGATTACAGTCCGGGCGGTCAATTTGGTCGTACTGATGGCCAGGTTGATCGTTTTGTTTTCGACTTCTTCCTGCATGAGTGTCACCATCCCTTCCAGCCTGCAGCAGGGCTGCGATCAGGAACCCAAACCAGGTTCCTGCCGCAAAAAGGACCAATCCCATCCACATGGTCAGTCCAGGCGAATTCCCACAAAGCTGTCCGGTCCGGTCATTAGGATAACACTGTGTTCCTCCAGGAACTCGGCCAGGTGGTACAGGTCATCCATCGTGAGGGACTCCATGCCTCCATCCTCGTTCATGCGGAAAAAGATCATGGGTCCGGTCAGGTAGAACTCCTCTCCGATTTGCAAAACCTGATCCGGACAGTAGCTCATCATGACAGGGATATCCCTGAGCCCGTAGAGCAGATCTGCCTCGTCAAAGCAGGGCAGGAAATCCGGAGCATCCTCCAGGCGGATGACAGACAGGGGCAGATCGGGTGCTGCTGCGGCCAGATAGCGCTGCTTTGCAGAAGTCGAAGAAGGCGGCATCTCCAGACACTCCTTCAGCATCTTCTCTACGGCACAGACCTTCTCATAAACCTGCCGGGTAGTGATGGTGGACGTAGTTTTCTTGGTTGCCATAGGCGTTACCTCCAAATTTTTGTGTTGTATTTTGTGATTGATGCCAGATAGTCAGCGTTCCTGACTGCGCTGGCGTTTCTTTTGCCACTGTTCCAAAAGTTTCAGAATGGTATCTTCCATCTGTTTCGGGGTGTAGGACTTGGGGAAATACTTGCGAAGAACGTCGTTCTTGATGGTCACCCGGTCCATCTCAGCCATCTTTTCCTCGCCCATGATGTCATAAATAGCCTCATAGCTGCACTGGCCCTCCTGACTCAGCTTCTTGATCCGCTGAGCCTGGGACAGAGAGGGGGCGTTCTGGGTATCCTGCATGGCCTCTAAAAAATCCCGCTGTTCCGAGTCTGCCAGATACGACAGCTCCACAGCGGGATTGAAGGATATTTTCTTTTGATCTACCAGTTCCAGCAGTTCGGGGATCAGATTGGTGAGACGGATAAAGCGTTGAACCTGCTTATAGCTTTCACCCGTTCCTTCTGCAACGATTTCTGTGCTACGCTTACCAAAATAATCTGGGACAACTTGTCCCACATTTTTGGGCCTTCCAAGAGAACGTTCTATCGCAGAAAGTTTCATTTTGTAGGCGAAAGCCCGCTCACTGGGCAGAATGCTCTCGCGCTGCAAATTGCTGTCCACCATCTGAATCACTGCCTGGTCGTCGTCCATGTTCCGCACGATTACCGGCAGGGTTTTCAGCCCTGCCAGCTCGGCGGCGTGCTGCCGCCGGTGCCCCGAAATAATCTCATAGCCTCCTTCCTCCCGCGGCCGGACAACCAGCGGGGCCAACACGCCAAACTGTGCCACGCTCTCCACCGTCCTCTGCATGGCCTCATCGTCCAGCACCTTGAAGGGGTGGTTTTTGAAGGGATGCAGGTCACTGATAGAGATTTGCTGAATCTGCTCACACAGGGGCTCGGTTAAAATCGTTTCGTTTTTATACTCTGAAATGATTCATCACCTTCCAACAGAAAAGGCCTAGAGAAAACTCTAGGCCAAACATTTTATTTGATTTTGAAATTGCATCCTCCATCACCTTGGTACATTTGTCCCTATGTTTTACCCCAGAAGGCTGATAGTGAACTATAGAGCAAAGAAAAAGAGCGACCTGGTTCTATGAGAAGAAGGACGCTCTGGGAATAAAATCAGCAACTATAATATTTTTGTTTGGGACTGCCCGGGCGGTCTGGCAGAGTCATTTTGAGTTTGCCTGCCGCAACGAGAGGCTTCACATAGTGACTGATCGCGTAAAACACGGTCTTAATGCCCAAAAACTCCGCGATCTCCTGTCGGGTGCGCGGAGTTCGGCAAAAGGCAAGCAGCTTGTCGCTGTCTTCCAAGGCTTCCAGTGGAGAAGATGTCTCCGCCTGCCCTGTCCCGTTGGAAAGGATCACGACAAACTCGCTGCGGCGATTCTCAAACACAGGCTCGGGCAGGCTGTAAGCAGCCATTTCCCGCCGGATCGTGGGGATGCCGGAATAGCGATTCTCTGCATCGGTCAGCGTCTCCGCCATGACGGCCAGCGCCGGATTACGCAAGTCAGGCCGGGAGTGCCCCAGCTGCTCTACCGTTGTTCTCCCGTAGAGGCTGCCCGGACTGTGGATCTCCAGACGGTCAGTGAAAAAATCCAGCTGCACCGGAGTGCCCTCGGTGTAGATGCTGTAATCCCGATGAATCAGCGCGTTCAGGATGGCTTCCCGCAGAGCACTGATGGGGTATTCTGTCTGGTCGGTACGGCGGCCTGTTTGAGGGTCAATGATGGTGCGGGTCTTCATGTTTCTTTTACAGAAGGCGAGGGCTTCCTCCACCATCTCGGCAATGGTCCCTTCGATGCGTTTGTTGTCCAAAAAGCGGGCAGCGTCCCCCTGAGCCGTCTCACCAATTTCTTTGCCCGGCACCACGACGGCAGTGATGCCCAGTTGAGGCAGATAGCCTTGGGGATAGATACCAAAGTTGAGCACTGCCGCCAAGGTAGGCGCACCGTCCCGAGTGATATTAAGCATCTCCATCTGCTGGGTCTCATCCAGACGTCCAAACCCGGGGCGATCGACCCGCCGATCCAGCAGATAACGCTGCAAGGCGTCCTGATTCAGGGTGGAGAGGCTGGCTCGCTGGATAGGGCGCTCATCGTCGTGAAGATGCTTGCGGAAGGCTTCGTAGCTGTACAGTTCATAGTCGGTCATATGCAGATCCGCATCGCCCACCCGGATATAGGAGCCTCTGACCCGACCTTCCCCCTTATAATAACAGGGCCGCTCGGACAAATCGACGGCAGGTATTTCTGCCGCGCAGACCGGCAGGCCTTCCGCCTCTGCGACCGTAAAGACGGCACGGACCGGTGGTTCCATCTGGTTACACTGTTCAGTCACCTTCTTTTGCAGGTCCTGGAGGTCGTAGACACCCACCACCTGGAACTCCTGCTTCTCATCCAGGCCAAACAGTAGTATCCCGCCGCTGTCCTGGTTGGAAAAGCTGGACAGGGTATCATACAGGCGTTTCGGGCAGCCCTCATGGGCGGCTTTCACTTCGAGCATCTGTCCTTCCGTCTTCTGACGCACTGTTGTATTTACAAGTTCCAAAAGTTCTTCGGTAAGCATTTGCAAAACCTCCCTTCTTGTTTTCTATTGTAGTTTGTTCTTTTGGGGATGTCAACGGTTTCTTTTTGTTCTTTTTTGGCATTGATCTTATAAGTTGTTTGATTTTTGTTTTAATTCCGAAAATAACTTAAGAGTCTCTTTGTTTTTTGTTTGACTTCTCTTTGCTTTTAACAAAAGATCAAACAAATGAGGTGCTATAGATTTACTCTTGCCGAGCTGCATCTCAACGGCATGGCATAAACTCTTTTAAAAACCAAGTTTGTGCAATCAAGAGCATGTATTCATGTCATGCTGCACCCTGGATGCGTAGTAGTTGTACATAGTCAAAGGGGCATTATACAAGGCAGCCAGGATATACTGCCGCATATTTCGCACTTGGGTAGTGTTCTCTTTCATGCACATGAGAACAAAGCGGATATGGTCGCTGTTCAGCTTCATCAGCTTACCTTTGACTACCTCAAAGGGCTTATCGTCGCCCGCAATGCGGATGGATTTGCGCTTGCTGCACACTGTATCCACCAAAAGCTCCAACATTTCCCGCAGCAGTTCTTCATCTTCGGGATGGCTTGCAAGCAGAGAATCAAAGTTGAGTTGATTCAAAAAATAATTCTGATATCTCGCTCGAGAGTCTTTCCCTTCGAGTTCCATTCCGACGTCCTCGTCGGTTTCGCATGAAAGGAAGGGATCAGTCTCGATTGAATCAGTATAATTCTGATTCGTCTTATTACCGTGTCCTTTTGACATCTCTTGCCGTGTGGAAACAACACCTCTGGACGTGTCGTTTTGACACTTCTGGAAATTTCCGTCTGACACTTCTGCGAAGTTTTTCACATAGATTAGATTGGGTTTCCCCAGGCCCTGCCGTCTGCGCTCGATCAGACCGGCCTTTTCTTCCAGCTCCCGCAGCAAACCCACCGCTTTCTTGTTGCCGCAGGCCAGGCTCTCCATGATCTCCTCCACCGTAAAAATGATGTACACCCGGCCGGTGGTGTCCATCCAGCCATTTTTCGCCGAGAGGCTCATCCTGTCCAGCAGCAGGCCATAGAGAACCTTTGACTCGCAGGAAATGCTGCGAATCCGGGTATCAGTAAAGAGCGCCTTTGGAATCCGATAAAAGGAAAAAAGATCGGCCTGTCCGCCGTAAAAATAATCAAACATATCTTGTCTCCTTTACGAAAAAAGCGCACATTGGCTGACCAATGTGCGCTAAAAGCTGTATGAAAAATTATAAGGCAGGAGGTTCCTTGCTGCATTCATTCCTGTACTGGCAGAGCAGAGCCAGATGCTTCGGAGACTTGCGGACGATCTTGGTGGCTGTATCTCCAGCAAGAAATTCCAGAAGAGTCAGTTTGGAGATCAGCAGCTTGCCCTGAATGACGAATCCGGTAATGGACTTGTTGCTGTGCCATCGGTGGACGGTCTGTGCCCCATATCCGGTCAATTCGCAGACTTCAGCGGTCGTCATCAGATCTTTGTAATCGGCTGCAGCGGCTTCCCATGCTGCAAGCAGGCCGGGCTTCTCCTCCTCTGTAAAATGGAAGACCACCACAGGGGCGGGGGCCTGGCCGCGGTAGGTGTGCCGCTTGGGTTTTCCGCTGTTGCCTATGTAGTAGCCCGCAGGGGCACGGTATTTTTCGGGATCAAGGTCACGGTCGATCAGATAGGCCAAAACGTCCTTCATCTCGATTTTGTATTTCCGTGTCTTTTTGCCGGAGTCTACACATTTCACAAGGCCAGAGTCCAGCAGATACTTGGCGTGGCGTTTGCTGATGTGGCAGATGCGATAGAATTGATCCTTGGTAATTGTTGCAGGGAGAGCGTCCAACTGTTGTACAATAGAAGACAGGTTGTTCATACGATGCCATCCTTTCCTGTTCTGATTTTGTCAGCAGCAGAACCAGGCAAAGGTGGGAACAAAGGGTGAAATAGTCTTTCCTGTATCTTTCCAGACAGCCCAAAATCTCTCTAAAATCTTTCCAATGGGCTGTTTTAAGGTCTTTGGGGAATGGGTTCAAATCCGTACATCCTGACTGGATTTTTTAGAATTCGGCTTTCTTTTCATCGTCAACAGGGTAGTTTTTATCTTCCGGCTTCGTCTGGCATCTTCCACGAGGTTCTCTCAACTACCGTGAAACCGTAAAAACTCGAAATCTCGTAGGCCGGGGAACCGGTGCAAGGGTTCAAATCCCTTCTCCTCCGCCAGTGATCCACCGCGATGCGTTCCGCATCGGGGTGGATTTTTTGTCCTTGTCCACCCTTTTTGACAGCAGGGAGGTGCTGCTATGGATCTTTCCTTCTGCTGCCGGACACCCTCACCCTCCTCACCGCACGGGAGTGACCCCCGCCCCCCTGGCGCAGCCCCCACGCCGCGCCAGGGGGTTTCTGCGTCCCGGCCCCCGAAAAGCCATGCCCCCGCCGTATCTTCCCGGATACGGAACAAGCATTTGACACAGCGTCAGCTATGTATTATGATAGCAGTGGAAAGCGCCAAAGCCGGCACCTTCCAGACTCATCCCACAAAGGAGGCATGATCCATGAAACGGCGCGATTTCCTCAAACTTTCGGCTGCCGCAGCCCTGACCGGGGCTGCCGGGGCCTGCGGCGCTGCCCCCGCGGCCAGCGCTTCTTCCACACCGGCAACTTCTCCGGCGTCCAGCCCGGCAGAGACCGCCAGCTCCGCCGCCCCCGCCGGGGCAGCCAGCCTGACCACCAACGAGGGGGACGCCATCCCGCTGGAGGCGCTGGAGCACCTGACCCGGGACGCCGGGGCTCCCGCCGTCTATTTTACCCGGGAGATCAGCGCAGCGGCGCTGGTGCGGGCCTATGAGGCCCTGGGCTGGACACCGTCGGGCCGGGTGGCGGTCAAACTGTCCACCGGGGAACCCCCCGCCTCCAACTACCTGCGGCCCGAACTGGTGGGCGACCTGATCCGCCAGCTGGACGGCACCATCGTGGAGTGCAACACCGCCTACGGCGGCGCGCGCAGCTCCACCCAGGAGCACTACCAGGTGGCGCAGGAGCACGGCTTTACCGGCATCGCCGCCGTCCAGATCCAGGACGAGAACGGCTCGATGACCCTGCCGGTGGAGGGCGGCGCGCGCCTGCAGGAAAACTACGTGGGCGCAGCCTTTGCCGACTACGACGACTATGTGGTCCTCTCCCACTTCAAAGGCCACACCATGGCGGGCTACGGCGGCGCCATCAAGAACATTTCCATCGGTCTGGGCAGCCGGGAGGGCAAAAGCTGGATCCACTCCGGCGGCACCGGCAGCAGTATGTGGAGCGGCGAACAGGACGCCTTTCTGGAGGCCATGGGGGACGCGGGCAAGTCGGTGTCCGACGCGCTGGGCCACGGGGCGCGGATCGTCTATCTCAACGTGATGAACCGCCTTTCGGTGGACTGCGACTGCGACGGCAACCCCGCCGAGCCGGAAATGGCCGACATCGGCATCCTGGCCTCCACCGACCCGGTGGCCCTGGACCAGGCCTGCATCGACCTGGTCTATGCCGCCCCCGGCCACGAAGCCCTGACCCAGCGGATCGAGAGCCGCAACGGCATCCACACCCTGGAGAGCGCTGAGGCCATCGGCCTGGGCAGCCGCGCCTACCGGCTGGAACTTCTGGACGTATAAACACACCATCACAGGGAAGGTATCAAAAGCAGATATGCTCAAACAGATCGCACGGGGGGCGGCCCTCGCCCTCTGCGTCCTGGCGGCCGGATGCGCCCAGGACCTTTCCCCCGCTCCCGCCCCGGCTCTTCCTCAGCAGGCTGTGGAGGCTGCGCCGGAGCCGGCCGCGCCGGTGGGCAGCGGCCGGGTGGAAACCGACCTGGAAGAAGGCTCCCTCACCCCGGAGCAGACCGCGCTTCTGCAGCGGTTCATGGACGGCTATTATCAGGCGCTGGCACGCCTGCAGGCCCCCGAGGGGATGGACGGCCTTTTCGCCAGCGACGCCGCGGCGCAGCAGTCTCTGGCCGGGCTGACATGGCAGCTGGGGCTGCGCACCCTGACCGAAGGGGCGGACTACTCCCTTGTGTCCTGGCAGTACCGGCTCCGCTGCACCGCCGCCCGGCAGGAGGCAGACGGCAGCGTCACGGTGCAGGCCCAGGAGGACAACACCCAAATCTTTGCCCAGACCCCCGGGACCGAATCCAGACAGTACGGGGTACATCACAGCTTCACCCTGACGCCAGGGCCGGAGGGCTGGCGGATCGCCGCCCACAGCAGCTTTGACGCCCTCTACCTGACCACCATCCGCCAGGGCGGCTGGGAGGATCTGGAAGCCCGCTATGCGGCGGCTGTGCCCGCCTTTCTGGAGGCCAACCGCGCCGCAGCGGCGGCCCTGGGCGCGCAGCGGGAGGCCGGGCCCCTGCCCTCTGCGGACCACCCCTACGACCGGCAGGCCGCCCTGGACTACGCCCTCCAGTATACAGCCGCCCGCAACCCCGCCTGGGACGACTATGCCGGCATGGGCGGCAACTGCCAGAACTACGTCTCCCAGTGCCTGTACGCCGGCGGCATCCCCATGGACACCACAGGCGCTGCGGTCTGGAAGTGGTTCGACGGCACGGTGGCCAACGACACCACCGCCGCTGGCCGCAGCAGCTCCTGGTCCGGCGTGGATGAATTTTTAGCCTATGCGGAGGGCAACACCGGCTATGGCCTGGCGGCCCAGACCGGCGCCCCCTACCTGACCGGCCAGCCCGGCGACCTGATCCAAATGGGGGAAAACGGCAGCTGGCGCCATGTAGTCATCATCAGCCAGACTGTCACCGACGAGTCCGGGCAGACCATCGACTATCTGGTCCATTCCAACACATCCAACCTGGAAAACTGGCCCGCCAGCCTTTACGGCTATCCCCAGCGTCTCCTGACCCGCATTGCGGGCTGGAACGATTGACCCCCACCCTTTTCAACCCAGGAGGACCCTCTATGCAGCTTTTCACAAGCTGTGCATCCACCGTAGACAGTATGAGCCGCATCCTTGGAGGGTGCGGCTTTTCTTCTGTATGGACCGGTTGCTTTGTCAAACCATGCCGCCAAAGACAGGCTCCGTATCTCTGCGCAAAAAGAAAACACGCCGAATCCTACGATTCAGCGTGTTTCATGTGGTGCACCACAAGCACAAAATCCGAACCTTTTTCCAATAGGAGAAGGGTTCGGATTTTTCATTTTCTTCGGTGAGCTGAACCAGGGAGCGATCCCCTGTCCGAAGCCGTACCAAAAGGCCGGGCGGGCTAGGCCGTGACGTGTGTTGCCTGAAGGACAAAAAGAAAGGCGCACCCCGAAAGGTGCGCCTCGTCTGAAAAAAGTCGTTTGCGGCCCGTATGTAAAGCAGGGCGTTCCCCGGTGGGAACGTCCTGTTTTTCTTTGGAAATGGGTCTGGCCTGTTCCGCCTGCCAGGCGGCGAAGGCCCGTTGGCCTTCTTCACTGTTGAAGCACTCCAGAATGGCAGGATAGAAGCACCTGGCCAGACGCTCGATGACTTCATCGGGGTAAATCGAAGTGTTGACGACTTTTTTCTTTTTGTTCAAGTCCACCTCCTGTTCCGGTCCACTGCCTGGCGCATGGGGATGATTCAGCTTGCAAAGCCCCAAGTGTGGAATGAGGGAGGCCGGCCCTGCTTTACTCCAGAGTCGGCCTCTCAATTTTTTCTGCGCAGAATACAGAAATACGCGCCCCAGCCGCCCTCCTGCCCTGGACGTGCCCTTCTGGGCAGGTTCACGGGCAGGCAGGGCGGATTCTGGAAAAACGAAGCGAAAGAAATAAAACTGTAATGCGATTTATTTTTGTTGCTCCGGGCGGAAGGGCGCGTGGGACGGGAAATTTTCACTTCCCGCCCGTTTTTTATTTGCGGGCGTGATTGGGGCGGATGTACGCGCCCGCTTTGCGCCCTGTCATGGTTAGGCAGATTTTGCCTCGCCTACTTTTAGGAATTCCGGCAGGTCACATCCCAGTGAGGCCAGAAAAGTTAGGTGCTTTTCCAAAATCGCCTGCACAGCTTTCCGATGCTCTGGGTCGGTGCGAAGGCTGGGTGTCTGCTCGAAAATAAAGGTCCAGGATTTCTGCATCTTGGCCGCGGCGATGTCCAGCTGGGCGTAAGCGGAGCAAGAATCGTCAGAAACACAATCCACCTCCTCGAAACTCGGTTCAGCATATGGCAGCTTTGCTGCTGGATGATTGCTCGGTGGACGCTCTGGCAGCTGAGGTGTTTTCTGTTTGGTGGCAGGTTTTGCTTTGGGCAGAGGATTTTTGATTTGTTCCAGGATGGCGTCGTACTCCTCCGGCCCGGCCTTGGCCAGGCGCTCAAAGAGGATGTCCGGGGCTTTCGAATCGCCGCAAAGGACCTGATGTCGGATGCCGGGGCAGAGTTTATCCGCAAGGTCTACGCCTTGGGCAAACAGGGCTGCCCGCCGGACGGAACTGGCGCCGACGTGGTTTTCCCGTGCGATGCGTTCACAGGTTTTCTCGGCGGGCCGCTGGTGTTCATTTTGAACACCGCCGGATGGTGCCGAGGGCGTATGCTGGTTGCCGTGAAATCCATCATGCTTTTCTGCGTCGTACTGCTTCCCAATGAGGAACTTTTTCTGTTCTGGGGTCAGATTGCGTCGCCCCAGCTGGTTCTTGCAGATCCAGACAGATCCAGACGAGAACCTGCTCCCGGTTCTCTAAAGTCAAAGGATAAACGGTAAAGGGAATTTCTGGATGGTTTTGCAGAATTTCATAGCGGTTGTGCCCGTCCACAATGGTGTCGTTCCAGACAAGGATGGGGGACAGTATTTCGCCATCGGCCAGAATGTTTTCTTCAAGCTGCTTGCGCTCGTCTTCGGTCAGGGGCGGGATTTGTGCCTTAAATTCCGGGTCAATGATCAATGTCTGCTGTTTCATGCAACCCTCCTCTCGTCATCTCGCGGCGGCTCTCTGCGCAGTGCAGGGCCTCCAGGTTTTGCTGTGCGGTGCTCAGATCCAACCAAGCTCTGTGCGCCTCGCGGTACTTTTGGTAGAACTTGGCCTTTTCAGAAATAAGCATTTCCTGTTCGGCTTCGAGCTGTTTCAGGTTGGGCAGTTTGGTGATTTTTTGGGCCTTGAAATAGGCGGCTGCCGCCTGATAAGCTGTCAGCTCGGCGAGGTGCTGTTCCCGAAAAGCCTCTGGGTTCTTCGCTGTTTTGGCCTGCTGGACAACCTTCCGGTTTTGGAGATAGGCCGAAACATGGCGGTTCCGTTCCCGGTTTTTGTCGATGCTGGTTTCCAGGTCTTTGACCACCTCGAGCGCTTCGCTGTACTTGGACTGAAGTTCAGCGATACGCTGCGCCAACTCGGCCTCGGTGCTTACGCCGTGCTCCGACAAAAGTGCCATCGACTTTGCCATCTGCTTGAGGTTGAACACCTTGGCCCAGCGCTCATAACCAGCACCTTTGCCTGCAGCCAGCTTGGCCTGAATGTCGATCAGGCGACTGACTTTATCGGGATTCGGGTCCGTGCGGTGAAGAGCGGCGGTTTTCTGGCGCTCGGCATTTTGGGCGAGAACAGCTAGAACATTTTCCTTGGAAAAATCATCGCCCAACTTGCGGGAGGTGATAGGCTTGGTGCGGTCGGCGGTGCGGTAGCTGAACCGGCCGCGGCTCTCGGTGAGAGCGATGCCATACTCCTGCAAGAGTAGGTCAGAAAATTCTTCCAGACTGGCTGCCTTTCGTAGAACGGAACGAATGTTTTTGCGCAGGACGGCTTTCTCGGTCTCGTATTTCGTTTGCCGGATGGGCAGGCCGGAAGCGGCGTCCTTAGCGTTGGCGTAGTCGAGGTGGCGCTGGCCGCGCCGCTGCGCCCAATACTCCCGTTCGGTGATGCGGTCGCCGGAACCTTTCAACAGGTCGATTTGGTAGAGGCCAGCATTCTGGCAAAGCTCCATGACTTCGGCGCGGAGGTGCCGCAGCATAGCCGCCGTACAGCGGTGCTTGCAGCCCTCCTGCCAGTCGCAGGGCTTCTCCATGTGGGGCTGGCGTTCGATGGTACGGATGCGCAAACTGCTGATAACAATGTGAACGTGGATGTTACCTGCGCCGTTATGTCCGTCTGGGTGGGTGCAGATGAGCGCCGGGTGCCCCGGAAAGTTCTCCTTGCAGAATTGCAGGCCAAGGGCTTGCGCCTTTTCCAGGGTTAAGCCGTTGTCAGCCGTGTCCCGGGGGTCGAAGCTGATGATATAGTGATGGGTCTTTACATCACCAGCTTGTGCGTTCTTGCCGTACTTCCGGTTCGCCAGCAGGCAGGCCATGGCGAAGGTGTTCTCCCTACATTCCAGCGTGTCTAGCAGATACTCCTCACGGAGCTTGGGTCGGCCGTGCTCGTCCAAAATGGGCAGGCCGGTATACTCATTATGCTGGAAGGTAAGGTAGCGTTCCGCCGCCGAGAGGTCAGAGTTCTTCGAGCTTGTATGCTTGATGGTTGCCATACAGTTCGCCAATCGCTTTCTCGGCGTCCAGCCGAAAGGAAGTGAGGGCCGACAGCTCCGTCAAAAGCTGTGCCCGAAGTTGCTCTGCATCCCGGCCGCCGGTATTGAAGTGCCGGGCAAGCTGGTTGAGATTACCGCCGATCTTGCCGCACTGTCCCAGCAGGTCGGAGAGGATGCTCAGGGCATCTTCGCCGCCGCCTGTAACAACGACGGTGTGCTGGACAGGTTTCCCCAGCAAAGATTGACGAATGAGGGTCGACATGCTGATGTTGAGCCGTTTGCAGCAGAGTTCGAGGGTGAGTTTTTCTTTTTCGGTCACGCGGAATTTGATGATGTGGGTGCGGTTGTTCGGACTATCATTGTGAGCAATTGAAATAGTTTTTTCAATGTTCTTGGCGGGTATCAGCCTCCAATCCTTTGGACGGCACTGTAAAAAAGCCGCACGGAAACGTAAATCGAACGAGTGCAAAAGGTTCAAAACAAAAGCAGGGTTTGGGGAAGGCACTCCCCAACAAGTACGACCGGT
>ERZ1643249.1576-NODE-1576-length-22746-cov-259.197876_pt1 | contig 22746 bp, 25 predicted proteins | sample MGYA00579263_ERZ1643249 | MGnify/ENA primary metagenome ERZ1643249 (study PRJEB29033, sample SAMEA4952264) | chicken gut metagenome | biome: Broiler Chicken; feature: Gastrointestinal Tract; material: Caecum | place: Ireland | collected 2018 | study: Broiler... | reverse complement strand
TATTTGATGGCTTTTTCGAAGCAGTCAATTGATTTTTCTATCTCGCCTGTTCCGTCAAGATAAGCTACACCAAGATTGTTGTAAGCAATTGCATATTCATCATCAATCATAATTGCTTTGTTGTAGGCAACGATTGCTTCTTCCGTGTAATCTTTTTCCCACAATGCAAGCCCTAAGTTGCAATAGGCTTTTGCTATGAAAGGGTCATTTTTGATTGCTTCGCAGTAGCAGTCAATTGCTTTATCGAGGTCATTGAGGTCATGGTAGATATTGCCAAGAGCAAGGTGAGTATCAGCGCATTTATCATCGAGCATAATAGCTGTTTGATAAGTTGCGATAGCGGCATCAGGACTTTGCTTGACCTGATAATAAATTGAAGCAAGCGCCTGACATACAACCGATGTCCACTGGTTGTCAGGGTTTAGTTTTATGGCTTTCTGATATTCTGATATAGCGCCGTCGAAGTCGTTGATTTGAATAAGCGAGTATCCTAAGCTGTTGTGATAGAAGGGATTGTCTTCATCAAGTTCGATAGCTTTTTTGAATGAGTTGATGGCGCTCAGAATATCTTCTAGTTTGATGTAGAGATGCCCGAGTTCGTAGAACAATCTTGCATTCTCCGGTTCAAATTCGGCGAGGTTTCTATAACAGTCTGTTATAAGCTCTATGTCTTCCTGATAGTATGCTTCAAGAGTACTTGCGAGTTTTTTCCAGAGCGATACATTATCAGGGTTTATGCTGAGAGCTTTTTTGTAACATTCTACCGCAATATGCGGTTCTCCTTTCTTGAGTGACACTTCCGCTATACGGGAGTAGAAGAGTTCAGAGCGCCCTGTTTTTTCTATTGCATCTTCATAGGTTTTGATTGCAAGGTTATATCCGTTTATTTTCTTGAATATAGAGCCTGTTAGTTTGTAGACGAATACATAGAAATTGTCGAGTAAGGTTTTGTAGAGTATCCTGAGAGTCGAATAATCCCACAGCGAAGAAACCATTCCGCTTGCAAAATAGTACATTGCTTTTGAAAAATCAGAGAAAGTCGGATTAAGCGCTCTCATTTTTTTGATAAGAATAAGCGCCATTGCAAAACGAGAGCGGGAAGAGAACCATCTGCTCAATTTTATTGATTCATCAAATTTTTCTTCAGCACCTTCAAAATTACCTGCCATCTGCAGGAAATATCCCATCTGGAGATGAGCTTCAGAGGATTTCGGATCGAGATCAATTGCATTCTGACACTGAGCGATTGCCGTATTCAGGTCTATATCTCCTTTTTGCAGGAGCAGACCTGCAAGTTTGTAATAAGTTTCAGGAATATTTGGGTCAAGATTCATTACCTTGATGTAGCAGTCAATGGCTGTTTCCAAATCCTGATTGTTAGATCTGATTATATAATTTTCATAAGCCTGTTTTGCCAGTGTTAATATATTATCTAACTCACTCTGGTAGTTTATGTTCTCTTCTATATTGCGGGCTTTTCCCTTAATCATTAAAACCTCTTATGCTCTATTTTGCGCTAATAGTCAAGTCATGTGTCATTATTCTTTTTGTCGGCAAAAGAGTTTTTATATTTAGCTTTTTTTGAGAATCTACACTTTTAGGATGATATTGTTAACTTATGTAACAAATAAAGTTTTTTTTGAAATTCAATATTTTTTATATACTTTATATATATGTGGGACGTGAAAATAAAGTGGAGACAACAAGATGGGCTTCTTAACTTCAAGATTAGATAACGAAACATTCGAAAAATATTATGACAAACAAACTTGCAACTTGGATAGAGTAACATCGGTTGATCCTGAAAAAGTTTTTGATTCAATGCAGTTTCTTGCAATATGCAACAGAACAATGCTTTTAGGAATCAACAAATAAGAGAATTATACCCCCAAAAGAAGAGTGCTAATATTTGGAGATTAGGAGCTTAAAAAACAAGACCGGCGTGATGCCGGCTTTTTTATTTTTTTGCAGAACATTATGCTTTTTGTTATTGTTTTTAGTTTGTTAATTTTTATTAAATATTAAAATATGCGAATTTATTGGATTTGTCTATTAAATCAAAAATAAACTTTATTCCTCATGTTAAATACCCCTGAAAAAATGGGTACTATATAAATACATAGGATGTGTGTGCAGATAAGGAGTATCTATTATGAGTTTTGAGTTTAACTCTGATGTCAGTCGTGTTGTTTCGTCCTCAAATAATTTTTTCAAAACTGAGAAAGCGTCATCTCTTTTTGATAAACTCTCGAATAGTTTGAAAATTTCAGAAGAAAAAGACTATTCAACAGAAGTTGAGGTATCAAAAAATGAAGAGCGCAGCAAACTGAAAGATTATGAAAATTCTTCAGAACGGGCGCAGTCAGCCATAAACGAGCTTAGTGTCGCAAATTCTGCTTTGGGAGAAATAAGAGAAAATCTTTTTTCTGTCAAAAATCTTCTGAGCAGTATTTCTGATGATGACGATGAAGGTGCAAAAGCAGAAAAACAGAAAGAGATAGATAAAAATATAGAAAATATAGACAGGATAGCAAGAGAAACATCTTTTGAGGATAAAAAAATTCTTGATGGTTCTCAGGAGGGCAAATCATATGAAGTTGATGAGTCAACTTCATATCAAACTGAGAAAGCTTATAAAGATGCCTCTGCTGCTTCTCTCGGGATAACATCTTCGGATATTTCGACCTCTGAGAATGCTGAAGAACTTTCAAGACAGACAGATGAAGCGATTGAAGAAGTAGAATCAAGAAATGCTGAAATTTCTGAGGCAGAAGAGTTTTTCACAAAATCCATAAACAGAAATGAGGTTGCTGCTCAAAATATTGTATCAGCTCAGTCTTATGCTTCATCAATGAGTTATGATACTGCGAAGATTTTGAGTGAGCAGGTGCAGGAAGATATTGTCGGCAGTTCTGTGTCGTCGCTTGATGCACAGGCAAATCAGTCGCCGAATATTGCGATTGATTTGTTATAGAAAAATTTATATGAGAGGATATTTGAAGGTTTCCTGAAATAGGGAACCTTTTTTATTTTTTGTCGTCTAAAAAAATAACAACTCCTTAACACTCAAACTCTATCACGCAAGTGGTGGAGTTTTTTTTATTTTGAGTAGTCAAAATATTTTGAGAAGTCCACATCATCAAAAGAGCAGAGGAGGTTATAGACTTCATCATCAGTATCCATTCTCTGGAAGTTGTAGTCATCGAATTTCCAGATTTTTGGGTTAATACCTTTGACCGAAACGATTCCTTTATCGCAGAGGATTTTCAGTTTCTTTTTCACAACATCAACATTCAAAGACAGTCTTTTTGCAAGCTCAATAGATGTCAGACCATCCTGAGTATCATATTTATCAGGAGAGTAAAACATCAGCTCAAGACCTATGTCTTTTAGAATTTTATCTTCCTGTGTCGTGTTCATGTTGTTTAACCGGTTTTCTATAATATATATATCGTATATTTTTTCAAATACTTTAATTTTTTATTCATAATAATTGTATTCTAAAATTTTCAATCTTGCTACTATTTTGAGGGAGGTTATGATTTATAACCCGGGGTCTAAACCATATGGTTGATGAATGAGGGTGTTTTTATATGATAAGTTATAAACATCGGGTTAGACGATTTTGAAGGTGTGGGTATGATTGAATATAGCAAAAATGAGATTGATGCGGCAGTAAGAACTCTTGAAAGACTTGTAAATCATCATAATGATAATATTTTAAGCGAAATCACAAGATACAAAACACAGGGGCAGCTTGATAAATTTACGCTGTACAGGATTAATCGTAAGTTGAGAGAGATTGAAAAAAGTCTTTGTTAGATTTTATTTCATTGATTATTCTCTCAGGGGATATTTGTTTTATGCACTCGAGGCTGCGGCAAAATCTCATCTGGCAGGGACGGCAGGGAAGGTCTGAATAGATTTGTATTATGTTTGATTTTTCTGACTCGGGTTTCCACTGAATGTGATTTGTCGGACCGTAGATGATGATGATATTTTTTGTTCCGGCGAGTGCTCCGAGATGAGCGGGGGAGGAGTCTGTTGTCAGGAGGAGGTCAGCATTTTTGAGGAGGTTTAGGGTATCTTTTATAGAGAGGGCTCCTCTCAGGTCATGGAGTTTGAATTTTTCTGAGAGGATATTTTCTTTTTTATTTTTTTCTCCGATGTAAGTGATATCGAATTTATCTTCCATAAATTCGAGCACTTTCTCCCAGTTTTCGAGAGGCCATTTTTTTGAAAAAAAGCTTGCTGATGTATGAATAAAAGCCGATGGTTTATGTTTTTTTATAAGTTGTGGATGTTTTTTTTCGGGATATGAACTTGTTTTTTTGAATATACTCATCCCAAGTTGTTTCAGGTAGTTCAGATATACCTCTTTTTGTGAGATTTTTGAATTGATTGATGTATTTTTGACTATATGAGTAAAAAATGTTTGAAGAAATCTGCTGTTTTTTACCCCGCTTCTTAGAAGATTCGGGATTACTCTTTGTTTTATCTGCGAAATATAAGCGGCAATACTCCATACAAGAGAGAAGTCAAGGACTATTATGGTATCTATTTTGTTTGAGATAAGAAATTGCGCCGGATGCTTTGTTTTTTCTTTTTTTTCAAAAATTTTATCTATAAAATCAAAGTCTTTGAAAAATTCAATCATATTTTGAGGAGAGAGTATAACCAGCTCGGAGTTTTGGGTCATATTTTTTTTGAGGTTTTTCAAAAAAGAAAGCAGGATAACATTATCCCCGATAAAATCAGGCATAATGACCAGGCATTTTTCAGGTGTAATGAACTTTTTCATGTTTAAATTTTGTCTTATCCCGAGTTAATAATAAACGGTCAGAAGGCTAATTTTGATTTCTTTATGAAAAGTGTGCTAGGCTTTAGTACCGGTAGTTTGTAGCAGGAAGAAAGTATAATGATTGAGATATCTACACAGTACCTGAAGCTTAGGAATATTCCAGGAGGGCTTCGTATTGTTCAGTTTTCAGATTTGCATATTTTTGAGAAAAATATCTCTTCTCTTGAGTTATGTGTAGAAAAAATAAATTCTCTTAAAGCTGATATAGTTATTTTCACGGGAGATGCTATCTGCAGAGGGTGCAGGTATCTGAAAGAACTTTTGTTTTATCTTCGAAAAGCGGAGGCTGCTTTAGGAAAGTATTATTGTTTGGGAAATCATGATTATTCTGACGGGTATAATTCGCAGATGGTTCGAGAAACGATGAAGAAAGCTGACTTTTCTCTGTTGTGCAATTCTTCAGAGGAGTTATCTTTCAGAAATAAACAATTTTTTGTGGCAGGTTTTGATGATGTTGAAAAAGGCTATTTGGCTATGGATGAAAATATGAAAGAAAACATTAACTCAGGATGTATTGTTGCTGTACACAATCCGAAGAGTTTTTCTTCTCTGCTCAAATATTCTCCGTCACTAACTTTATCCGGACATACTCATGGAGGACAGATAAAACTGCCTTTTTCAGATTATCTCTACAGAAGTTATTTGAAATCTCCGTATATTTCAGGGCTTTATCGGGATAGAGAGGCTTATTTATATGTGAATAGAGGTATCGGGCATGCCGTGTTTGATTTTTCTTTTTTTGATAAGAAAATAGCTTTTAAGTCGCCGAGAATAAACTCAAGTTCTGAGATAACGTTGATTAGGACTCTATAAAACCAAAAGACCCGCTAATTTAGCAGGTCTTTTATTTGTTTGGTTTTTATTTTTTAACCTTCGAAGATATAATCGATTAAAGCAGCTTCACGAGCTCTTTTGATGGCTTTTGCGAGTTCTCTTTGATGGAAAGCGCAGGTGCCTGTAATTCTTCTTGGAAGAATTTTTCCTCTTTCAGTGAGGTATCTTTTCAGCTTCAGTGCGTCTTTGAAGTCGATTCTTTCGATTTTATCGGCACAGAAGTTGCAGCTTTTGCGTTTTTTTCTGTCTGCTTGATTTTTTCTGCTTACTATCATCTATAAGTCCTTTCTAGAATGGAATTTCATCATCACCAATTAATTCATCAGAGAAGTCTTCGTCGCTGAGTTGGAGAATTTCTTCCTGCATCGACTGAGGTTTTTCTTTGATGCTTGCAGCTCCTGAACCCATAAGTTCGACATTTGAGGCCTGGAGTTCTACAATTTTTCGTTCTTCTCCCGTTTGGGATTTGACCGTGTTTGTTTGCAGCTGCCCGTCAACCACAACCATTGCTCCTTTTTTTACGTTATCAGCAACGGTTTCAGCCAGTCTGCCTAAAGCAATTACCCGAAGAAGCGATGCTTCATCATTATTCGGGGTAATGTTTATCGTGAAATTTGAAACGGCAACATTGTTGCTGCTGAATCTCTTTTCAGGTTCTCTTACTACAACACCTTGTATAACTGCTTTGCTTAAACTCATGTTTTCTCCTGATTATGCGTTAGCTTTTTCTTTCATATCTACCATAATCATACTTCTGATTACTGATTCGTTCAATTTCAGATTTCTTTTGAATTTTTCAACGTTTTCAGCAGGCATTTCAAACTGAATACCTGTGTAGAAACCATCTTTGTATTTGTTGATATCATAAGCAAGTTTTTTGCGGCCCATTTTGTTTGTGTTCAATGCTTTTCCGCCGAGTTCAGCGATTGTTTCTTCCAATTTGGCAACTACTTTATCTACTTCTTCGATATCAAGATTTGGTTTGATTATTGCCAGCAATTCGTAAGTTTTCAATTTTTTTCTCCTTTTATAACAAATTAAATTATTGATATTTATGCCTTAGAGTATAATAACACAAAAAAATTTTTTTATAGCAAGTATTCTCCTTCAAAGACAACTTTTGCACTTCCGGTCATAAACACATCATTGTCTTTATCAATCGAGTTGCCTGCCCATTCTATGGTTAAAGTGCCTCCGGGGAGGTCTGCTTTGACTTTGTTTTCGGTTAAGTTATTTAAGATAGCGGCAACAGTGCTTGCGCATGCTCCTGTGCCGCATGCCAGCGTAATGCCGCACCCTCTTTCCCAAACATTTATTTTGATATGTTTTTCTGAGATAACTTTTATGAATTCTACATTTGTTTTCTCGGGGAATATGGGATTATTTTCTATGCTTGAACCATATTTGAGAGCAAGTTCTTCAGTGTTTTCATCTGTGAAAATCAAACAATGAGGATTTCCCATGCTGACTGCGCTGAATTGAAAAGTTCTGTCTTCTGCCTGCAGGGTGTCATTCAACACGGGGAATAAGTTTGATTGTACGGGAATTTTTTCTGCTTCAAGGATTGGTTTTCCCATGTTCACTCTCACGAGGTCATTATCGAGAACTTCAGGAATAATAGTGCCTGCGAGTGTATTTACGCTGAATTTTTTTTCTTTGACCAAACCATGGTTAAAAACATATTGAGCAAAGCATCTCATTCCGTTTCCGCACATCTGCGGTTCTGACCCGTCAGAGTTGAGAATTCTCCAACAGACATCAGTGTTTGATTTCATATCATCAGGGTTCACGACAATCAGTCCGTCAGCACCTATTCCGAATTTTCTATCACACATCCTTGCTGCAAGTTCTGAGAGTGGTATATCCGAGTTTTTAATTTCTTCATAGTCGACGAGAACGAAATCGTTGCCAAGTCCCTGCATTTTGGTGAATTTTATTTTTGACATAAGTTTCCCTTATTTTTTGTAGTGAAGAATATCTTCATTAAATCAAGGACAGCCCAAATATGCAACAATAACGGGGGAATATCTTAACATGATTTTGTTTTTATCGATTTATATATCTGCATGAACAGATGAAGGGTTATAATCTGTATCAAAAATGCCGCAAAAGGAATAAACAATATCCCGAGGCAGGTGCAGAAGAGCAGGGAGGCTGCTATTGAGAGAAGAATCATCATAATGAGGCTGATAAGGAACAAAATGCATGTTTCGAGCATATTATTTTTTATGAAAACAAAAATATTTTTCGGTGATGCTGCATATTCAAAAGATAAGTTTTCGATGAACAATGCAGATGAAGCCATAAACATCAGAGTGCCTGCTATTTGCAAAACTGTGGATAATATTGCACACAGCTGAAACATAATAGCCGTTGTGAATACAGCACTCTGCGGGTTGAGCGCTATCCAGGGAATAATAATTATGAACACAAGCAGGTATGGCAAAGAAGGAACTACAAACATATAGATAAAATTGAGAATAGAGTATTTTATGCCTGTTGAGAAATATTTTGAAAAATTATTTTCCCATGCAGGCATTGTATTGTTTCCTTTGAAGAGGTTGTGTATATATTCGAAAGCGTACCCAATCGGATATAGCGCAATTAACATGCCGGCGCAGATAATCAGCAAGTATGCCAAAAGAGCATAAAGAGCTGTGTGCTCAAGGTTCTGGATGCCTTTTATGTTCATTATTATTAAGACTATTGGCACTGTATAGCAAAGAATTTGTATTATGCTGATAATAACCGGAACTATCAGCTCTTTTGGTGTTTTGAAAGGTGATTTGAATGCTTCGTTGATATCTATGTCCATTATGCTATCTCTTCTTTTTTTGTAAATATTTTTTCGTTGAACTGCGCCATCAGGTTTGCAAATACAAGTTGTGAGTAAAATGTTACGAACGGAATCAGTATCATCCCTATGCAGGTGATACAAAGCAGAAATCCGACCAGACCGATAAGCAGAGAAATTCCTAACATAACAAGCATCAGCAAAAATAAATCAACCAGATATTGTGAGAGAATTTTTGATATTAAGCTGAAATCCAGTGCATCAGTGATTGATAATCTTTTGATGAAGATAATCATCGCCATAAACATGAAGAACATACTTGTTATTATGACAACTATATTGACTGGCAGAAGCAGAAGTATGAGATTCGGCTGGTTCAGAAGCAGTGTAACCATTGCAGAAATAGCAATAAGCGCCAGCGATGGAATATAGTAGAGAAGACTGATGATTGTGGCTTTCAAACCTGTGAGCATAATGCCTGAGATGTTTGACCAGCGAGGCATAACAGGTTTTGTTTTGTGCAAATAGTTATTTGCACAAATGAGAGGATAGCCGCTTATGAATATATTCAAAATAATGCTGATTAAAACAAAGATAATTACTACAATCAAAATTTCAGGAGTATTTTTCAGTATATCTTTATCAACCAACTTCATTCCTTGCTGCAGGCAGCCTGTAATCAAATATAGCACACCTCCTATTACAAGGTTTAGGGCAAAGTCCTTTTCTTTAATAGCAAAAGTGAACGATTTTTTTATATCATCAAAGTTTAATAACATTTTTTTTCTTCTCCATCTTCAGGTTATTTGTCATGAAAACAAAAAATCATTTCTCAAAAAATTGAGAGATGATTTTTCAAAATTTTCCATATTCCAGAAACAATTTTTTAACCTTATTTGTATAAAAACAAGGTGATTATAACATTGTTTTTATTTTTGTGGAATGTTTTTCGTGTTTTTTAGAACTATTGGTCGATATTTTTAGCATATTTTCTTTAAGTAATAGCTCGCTGCCAGATAAGCAACACAAGAACTGAAATAAGACCATATTAAAGAGAAAACCAATGAATTGACTATTTCTACTTTGATTATATACCAAAATATTATGGATACGATTGCAAAGAGAAGGAATAGTATTCCAATATAGAAATATAACAATAACAATGCAGGAATATTCCTGCTTAAGGTAGAGAAAATATTATATATGCAGAATGCGTCTGAAAAATCAAAATTTTCGGCATAAGCCATAGTTACTATCAATAAAATTGAAATAAGAAGAATTCCTGACATAATAACTAATAATATAAATATTAAGTCTTTAAATGCAGACAATACGGGAAACACTACTCCAATAGCTATTGCAATCAGAACTATAAGAAATAATATTATCGAGAAAAGGAAGAGATATATGTGAGTTATAATTACTATTGAAAATCCTTTCATGCTAAAATTAATGAAATTATACCACTTGGGGATAACTTCTTCTTTATCATTTATTTTGTTATGGCAGAGCACAATCAGATAACCGGTAGGGTATAAAGAGCATATAATATAAACTATTATCGAGCATAATATCGAACCTACCAACGGAAGTCCTTTTATAAAACTCTCTAATGCAGGAGATGTGCTAAAACATAAACATATACAAGCAATAATGATAAACGGCAAAAAGTCTTTAAGACTGTTTTTTTCTTTGAAAGGAAATATCAAAGCATCCCAAATAAGCATTTATATTCTCCATCAGGTATCTAACTATTTTTTTATTCCACAGAATCTACAGAGTTATAACATTTTCTATTTTCCTGTGGAATATTTCAGATATTTTCTAAGGATTTATATTAAAAGTCCGTCATTCTGAAGGCTTTAGCCCGAAGAATCTTTTTTGTTTAGATACTTCGCTAACGCTCAGTATGACGTTGTTTTGAACATTTGGGGCGGAATTTGTTATATAAACCGTTTTCTAAGGCTGTTGGTCGATAGTTTTTAGTATCTTTTCTTTGATTAGCAGCTCCCGGCCATAGGACGCCGACAGATAAACAATGCTTGCCATGACATATAAATAGATTATTGTCTCAGGGATAGTAACGGTTATATTCAATTTTATTCCTTTAGTTACTTCTTTGCTTAGCATATATGGAAGGTATAGTATTCCAATATTTAGATACATCAACAACAATACAGGAATATTCCTAAAAACGAGAGAGAATATTTTTTTTAATCTAAAAGCATCTAAACTTTTCATATTTTGCGCATAAAACACATGTACTATGGGTAAAAATAAAAGCATAAACAGAGATATAGTTTCAAAATAAAATAAAAATATTAAGAAAATAATAATAGAAGAAGTAAGTTTGATACACCATAGCAACAAAGCTATACAGACAAATAATGCAGAAAACACCGAAGCCATAACGATTACATATATTAATATTATAGTTACTGTTAAAAATCCTTTTTTGAAAAATTCTCGGAAATTGTTCCATCTCGGGATAATTTCTTCTTTGCTTTGTATTTTATTGTGAGCGAGTATTGTCAGGAAACCAAACGAATATATAATAACAATTATTGTTATTATCCAATATATGATTTGATTATCTCTAAAAAGAACAGCGATACCTGAACCTATCGCCGAAAGAATCAGAAATATCAAAAAGTTTTTAATACCGTTTTTCTCGAAGAAGGGAAATATCAGAGCATCCCAAAAATATTCCCGAATCATTATTCTTCGCTTTCATCATCCACTCCCCACATATTTTCGTTCCACAAAATCTCTCTACCTTCTTTTGCTATGATGTAGAATGAGGCTATTGTAGAAAGGAATGATATTGAAGGAATAAGCAGTATCCCGATGATTGTTATTGCTGATGCAACTATCAGAACAGCAGAAAACATCGCCAGACAGAACAGGTGCAGGAATATGAGAAATATCGTTTTGATGTTTCGACAGAATACTTTGAATATAGCAACGAGTCTGAAAGCATCCGTAAATTTCATATCTTTGAAATAGAACATAAGCACTGTTGAAATAATCATTACTTCAATACAGCTTACGAAGAACAACAGAAGGTATATTAACAGAGGGTTTGTCCCGAATGTTACTATGAAAAAACCTCCGAGTAATGCAAGGATAAAGAAGGGAATTGCATATATAAAAAGTATAATCGCCGAAATGATTCCTCTTGCAAGATATTCTCCGATATCACTCCACTCCGGCATTATCAAAAATTCATCCTGAATACATTCGTGTGCTGATTTTATGCAATAGCCGAATGGAATAAACTGGATAAGAAATCCTATCAAAAATAAAATAGAGAAGATATATTCATAGTCTTTTCCGAGTTTGAAAAATTCTCCCCAGTTCAGCATAAGTATACTGCTCAAAATCATAAGAAAACCGCCGAATAAGAGTTTTCCTATTCCTCTCGGTTCTTTTAACGGTGCTGTAAATGCTTCAAGAAAACTTGTCTTCATTATAACTCCTTAATTAAATTTACCATTTCAATTGCTGTTTTGGCTGCATCTGCGCCTTTATTGCCGGCTTTTGTGCCTGCTCTTTCTATTGCTTGTTCGATGTTGTCTGTTGTCAGCACACCAAAGATTACAGGGATATCTGATTGAAGAGCTACCTGCGCTACTCCTTTTGATACTTCAGCGGATACATAATCAAAATGAGGGGTAGAACCTTTTATTACTGCTCCAAGTGTAATGACGGCACTGTATTTTGATGATTTTGCAAGTTTTTTTGCAACAAGAGGGATTTCAAATGCCCCAGGTACCCAGATAACTTCGATATTTTCATCTTCAACACCATGTCTTTTCAGGGCATCAACACATCCTTCAAGCAGTTTTGAGCCGATAAAGTCATTGAATCTTGCAATAACTATTGCATATTTATCATCCTGAGCAACCAGATTGCCTTGAATTATTTTTATCATCTTGAATTCTCCTAAATAGTGTGATGCATTTTTTCACGTTTTGTATTTATATATTTCTCGTTGTATTTATTAATTGATGTAGGCAGATGGATTATGTCATTTATCTCAAGGTCATACCCTTCAAGTCCTACAATTTTTTTCGGGTTATTTGTGATGAGATTTATTTTGGTAAATCCTAAATCTCTCAAAATTTGCGCCCCTATTCCGTAATCTCTCAAATCAGGGGCAAAACCGAGTTCGATGTTTGCTTCTATTGTATCTCTGCCCTTTTCCTGAAGGGCATAAGCTTTAATTTTATTAATCAGACCGATTCCTCTTCCTTCATGCGACCTTAGGTAAACAACGGCGCCATAGCCTTTTTCGCTGATAAATTTCATCGCATTCTGGAGCTGTTCTCCGCAGTCACACTTCAGACTGTGGAGAGCATCGCCCGTCAAACATTCGCTGTGCATTCTGACATAAGGTATTTCTCCTTTGTGGTCTTCTCCTTCTCCTTTGACGAGTGCGACATGCTCGGTGTTATCAAGGATGTTTCTATAACCGTACATTTTGAATGTTCCGTAAGCTGTCGGCAGTGTTGCTTCAGCTTCTTTTCTCACAAAACTCTCATGTCTCAGACGATAAGAAATCAACTGTGCGACAGTGATAAATTTGAGTCCGTGCTTATCAGCAAATTTTCTCAGGTCATTTCTCCTTGCCATTGTTCCGTCAGGATTCATAATTTCGCATATTACGCCCATCGGTTTTAGCCCTGCAAGGCGGGCTATATCAACACTTGCCTCTGTTTGTCCTACTCTTTTGAGCACCCCGCCTTTTTTTGCAACCAGCGGGAAAATATGTCCGGGTCGTCTAAGGTCATCAGGTTTTGCCCTGTCTTCCGTTGCTATTTTTATGGTGGTAGCTCTATCGCTTGCCGATACACCTGTTGTTACTCCGAACTTTCTTGAGGCATCTATGCTGACGGTGAACGCTGTTGTCAGTTCCGATGTATTGTTTTCTACCATCTGATGAAGGTCGAGTTCATGTGCTTTTTCTTCTGTCATAGACAGACAGAGAACACCTCTTGCCTCGGTTACCATAAAATTTACCGTTTCAGGTGTAATCAATTCTGCTGCACAGGCAAGATCTCCTTCATTCTCTCTGCTTTCATCATCCGCAATGATAATCATCTTGCCCTGTTTTATATCTTCTATTGCTTCTTCTACACTGTCAAATATTTGCTTTTCTTCCATATTATGCCTCGATTCTTAAAAACCGTTTTCTTTCAAAAATTCAAGAGATAAATTATTTTTTTCTTCTTTTTTTATGAACTGTTCCGTGTATTTTGCTATTATATCAGTTTCTATGTTTACATAATCATCATTTTTTAAGTATTTTAAAGTTGTATTTTCTGATGTATGAGGAATGACAAAAACACTGAATATGCCGTCTTTTATGTCGGCTATTGTGAGGCTTATGCCATCTACGCATACAGAGCCTTTTTTGATTAGATATTTTGCGTTTTCATCAGCTACATAAAATTTGTAAATATCAGAGATACCATCTGATGTTTTCCCAAAAAATTTTGCTGTTGTGTCAACATGCCCGTAGACAATGTGACCTCCCAAACGAGATGAGAGAGTTAGAGCTCTTTCGAGGTTAACTTTTTTTCCGATGAAAAATTTTTCAAAATTAGTACATCTGAGAGTTTCATTTGAGGCTTGAACAACAAATGATGATGTATCAAATTTGATGACTGTTTGGCAGGTTCCTGATACTGCAATGCTATCCCCGAGAGAAATATCTTCGGTTATTTTTTTGCAAGATATCCCGATTTCTGCACCGGATGAATTTTTTTTGAACGACGAAACCGTTCCGACTTCTTCTATTATCCCTGTAAACATAAATACAGCGTAGCATAAAAAATGCTTTATGATAATTTATTTATAACTTTTATAAAGATTGTATATGCCTGATGCCATCCCGATGAACCCGCCTATAATGGTACCTATCGGGAATTTTGAAGAGTGAGCTTTATCAAAAGAGCTTCCTAATACAAGCCCTAAGAACAATGGGAATATTAAAGAAAAAGCAAGACCTATCATATGTAAAGTTTTTGAATAAAAAAAGAATTTAACGCTATAATAATTCTAGTTATTCAACAGAGAAAAAGCAAATGTTTTTAAATAACAAGTATCAAAAAGCTCTTGATGGAGTCGCCTCGGTTTTAAATTCCGGAGCGGAAACAGATGTGGTTGTTCCTGAGATATTTAAAGAAATACAGGCAATATTTAAAAATGAGGCTGCGTATATCTTTTTTCTAAATCCTAATGGCATGAGCATGAAATATTTCTTCGGAGAAGAGGAGGCAGACAAAAATCTCTTGCAGAATCTTGAGTTGACTCCTGATATAAGCAGAATGATTGTTGATAAGAAATCTTTTGTCGGGCAGAAGGCTGAGAGTATTTTTTCAAAGTTTTTCAAACCTTCTTCTTCAATGCAAAAATCTTATCTAGTATCCCCGCTTCGCATAAGAAATTCCGTATTTGGCATTCTTGTTCTTGAAAAACACGGAGCTGAGCAGTTTCTTCAGGAAGATATCAGGATAGCTGACGCATTTTCTTCTGTTGTATCATATATTATCAAAGATGCTGAACTCTCTGATGTGTTCAAAATGCAGGTGAAAATCCTGCAGGAAAATATTTCTGAACGAGCAAAAGCCCAGAAGATTATTGAGGAGCAGAACAGACAAATTCTTGAAACATCAAAAATAAAAGATGACTTTCTTGCAAATGTTTCACATGAGCTGAGGACTCCTTTGACTGCGATTATTGGCTTTTCTGATGCGCTGATGGCTGAGATTTTCGGAAAAATGAACGAAAAACAGGCTGAGTATGTTCGAGAAATAAACTCAGGCGCCGTTCATCTCCTCGGGTTGTTGAACGGGATATTAGATATGTCCAAAATTGAGTCAAAACAGATGCCTTTGAATTATATGAATTTTGATGTGAAATCTTCGATTGATGAGGTTTTGAATGTAGTGAAAACTCTTGCAGAGAAGAAAGATATATCAATAAAGAGGACATATCCTGAAGAAAGTGTTCAAATTTGTGCTGATTTTAAAAAATTCCAGCAGATAGTATACAATTTGTTGAGTAATGCAATAAAATATAACAATAGAGGCGGAAAGATAAATATTTCTTTTTCTTTTGATGATAAGGCGCTGCGGGTTTCTGTTCAGGATAACGGAATTGGAATAGCAGAGGAAGATTTTGAAAAAATATTTGAGAAATTTCAGCAGGTTGAGAATATTTATACGAAAACAGAAAGCTCAACAGGGCTTGGGCTTACGATTACGAAGGAGTTTGTTGAGATGCAGGGCGGCAAAATATGGCTTGAGAGCAAACTCGATGAGGGGTCGACTTTTATTTTTGAAATACCGCTGAATCAGGCTGTGTAAGGATAGAAAGATGAATATATTCAAAATAATTTTTCGCTCAATATGGTTGTATCTGAAAAATATGTTTATTATGCTCAAGATAATGTTTTTTCCTGTTTGGGGGCAGGTTCTCGGCATTTATCTGATATTGGCGGCAACATATTATTATTCAAAGAATGTATTCAAGCTTTCAGAGCTGCATGATTTTTTATCAAACACATTTATTTTGTTCTTTATTCTCGTAATTCTTGTTACCCCGGGGTTTGCCGTTTTTCTGCGGGCATTCTGGGATTATCTAGTGAAGATGGTGTCCCTGAACTCGTTGATTCATACTCTTTTGAAAGACAAGCCTGTTAAGGATTTGAAACTCTATAATGAGCCTGTGAATCTGCGATCTAAGACCTATATTTTATTTTTATTCTATATCTCTTTGATATGGATTGTTTTGTTATCATTGCCATGTATTGTTTTTTTGATTCCGATGGATGCAAACGGTCAGGTTATTGCGTTTGTCTGCTTTGAGCTGATTGCTCTTTTGGCTCTTGCAATAATCTCCGTATATCTAAGCCTCGGGTTTCAGGTTTTTTGTTTTGAAGAAGGGTTATCTGCTTTTGATACTTTGAAAAAAAGTGCATCGATGGTCAAAGGTAGATTCTGGACGTTTGTTTTTCTCGCTCTGTTTCTCGGATTGATTACAGGAGCTGCGCTGCCAGCAGGAGTTGTTTATATTTTTCAGAAATTTTCAGCTGCCTCATATTTATCAAATCCGATAGAAGCTCTGCTGCGGGTGATTTTTACTGCTCCGAATGCGTTTGCTCCGATTGCAGATTTTCTCAAGTCTGATACCGATATGTTCTTTGAAATATCGAATGTCTTAACAGAGTTAATCATCAGCTCGATAGTTGCGGGATTGATTTTGCCTCTAACGACGGCTGCTTACACTCAGGCTTACGGTGCAGTTGCAACGCAGAAAAGAGATGATGAAAGAGCAGCCGAGGCATACAAAAAAAGGGCAAAAACTAAGAAAAGAAAGAAGAAAAAATCTTCTGATGAAGATGATGATTAGCTATATTGAATGACTTTTCTGGCATAATGCTTGGAAAAAGGGTGATATTGCGTAAAACTAAAATATCTTTGGTTAATCATCAGTCTTCGAGGCTCAGGACAGCCATGAACGCTTCCTGAGGAACATCAACTTTTCCGACGGCTTTCATTCTTTTTTTACCGGCTTTTTGCTTTTCGAGAAGTTTTTTCTTTCTTGTAATATCGCCGCCGTAGCATTTATCGAGGACGTTCTTTCTCATAGCTTTGACATTTGTTCTTGCGATAATTCTTCCGCCTACCGCAGCTTGTATAGGGACTTCGAAGAGCTGTCTCGGGATTATTTCTTTGAGTTTTGATGCAAGGCGTTGACCGACATGGAATGCGCTGTCTTTGTGGACTATTACGCTGAGGGCGTCGACAACTTCGCCAGCTAGCATTATATCAAGTTTGACGAGATCTGATTTTTTATATTCGCTGAACTCATAGTCCATGCTTGCATAACCTTTTGAACGGGATTTAAGCTGGTCATAGAAGTCAGTAATTACCTCGCTAAGGGGAATTTCATATTCGAGGTTGACTCTTGTTTTGTCGATATAGCCCATGGTGATGTATATCCCACGTTTTTGCTGGCAGAGTTCCATGATTGTGCCGACAAAATCATTAGGCAGAATTATGGATACTTTTACATAAGGCTCTTCAATTTTTTCACGATACTGAGGGTCTGGGAGGTTTGCCGGGTTGTCTATTTCAACAACTTCTCCGTCAGTTTTATAGACTTTGTAAACAACGCTTGGGGCTGTTGTGACTAAAGAGAGATTGTATTCTCTCTCGAGTCTTTCCTGAATAATCTCCATATGCAGCATACCAAGGAATCCGCATCTGAATCCGAACCCCAGAGCTCCTGAGCTTTCAGGTTCAAAAGTTATGCTTGAGTCATTGAGCTTGAGTTTTTCAAGAGCTTCTTTCAAGTCTTGATACTGGTTATTTTCTACGGGATATAGTCCTGAAAACACCATTGGAACGGCTTTTTTGTAACCTTCAAGCGGTTCTGACGCAGGGTTTTCTTCTGTCGTTATGGTATCCCCTACAAGTTGCGACATCTCTTTGATTGATGCTGCAAGATAACCTACGTCGCCTGTCTTAAGTTCTTTTACAGGCTTTCTCATCGGTGTCATATAACCTAGTTCCGTCACTTCATAAGATTTATTATTTGCCATAAATCTTACAGTGTCTGTGCTTTTAATGTTTCCATCCACTATTTTGAAATATACAATTGTACCGAGATACTGGTCATAGCAGCTGTCAAAAATCAGAGCACGAAGAGGTTTGTTTGAGGTGTCTTTGGGGGCGGGAACGTGTTTAACGATAGCTTCAAGCACGTCATGGATGCCTATCCCTGTTTTGGCGCTTGTCAGAACGGCATTTGACGTATCAAGACCGAGAATTTCTTCTATTTCTTCTTTGACCCTGTCAACATCGGCACTTGGAAGGTCTACTTTGTTGATGACGGGGATTATTTCAAGATTTTGTTCTATTGCAAGATAGACATTTGCTATTGTCTGGGCTTCGACTCCTTGAGTTGCATCAACAACGAGAAGGGCGCCTTCGCATGCTGCAAGGCTTCTTGAAACTTCGTAGCTGAAGTCGACATGCCCCGGGGTGTCGATGAGGTTGAGAATATAATCCTTTCCATCATCGGCTTTGTAGTTCATACGGGCAGCCTGAAGTTTGATGGTTATGCCTCTTTCTCTTTCTATATCCATATTATCGAGAAGCTGGTCCTGCATATCACGCTGCTGAACCGTGTTTGTTTCTTCTAGCAATCTGTCGGCGAGTGTTGATTTGCCATGGTCAATGTGGGCAATTATGCAAAAGTTTCTAACGTTATGAATCATGTTTTATTCCGCAATAGTATGTATGATAAGCATTATAGCTTAGTATAAAACAAAAATGCAAAGGAATAAATATTTGAAAATAAACTCTTTACTTCCTGTTTTGATACGTTATAATTAATTTTACTCACAAACCTCACTCCAGCCAAAGAGATTATTATTAATATAAACTTAAGGAGAATAAAATTGGCTAATATTAAATCCGCACAAAAACGTATTTTGATTGCAGAAGCTAACAGACAAAGAAATGTTGCTTGGAAATCTTCAATCAAAACAGCAGTAAAAAAAGCTTTGGAAGCTGCAAAAACTTCTGATGCTTCAGTGAATGAAAAATTGAGCACTGTTTACAAACTCTATGATAAAGCAGTTTCAAAAGGAATTCTTCATAAAAATACTGCTGCTAGAAAAAAATCAAGATTGACAAGAAATATCAACAAATTGTCAGCAGGCAACTAATTGGTTTTTATGTTAAAAAAATAAGACTTACAATTTGTAAGTCTTATTTTTTTATCTTATATTCAGCTTTCTTCTCGTAAGTGCGTCTGCTTTCTTATAATCTTTTTCGGCTCCTTCAAGGTCGTCAAGTTCTTCTTTTGCCTGTGCTCTTGAAAAATAAGCTGTTGAATGCTGCGGGTCAAGGCTTATGACTTTGTCGAAGTCTGCTATGGCTTCTTCGAAGTCGTTTGATTCAAGATGCACTCTTCCACGTTCATAATATGCTTTTACGAACATTGGTTTTTGCTCTATTGCTCTTGAAAAGTCTTCGAGGGCATCTTTTTCTTTGTTGAGCTTTTCTTTTGTTTTTCCTCTGTTGAAATAAAAATCGGCAGCATCTTTCGGTTCGAGTTCAATGGCCCTTGTATAGTCGTCAATAGCACCCTTAAAATCTTGAAGATAATATTTTGCAAGTCCTCTTGCATTATATGTTTTTGCTGATTTCGGATTCAGCTCTAGAGTCATTGTATAGTCTTCGATAGCGTCTTCATAATACTTTTGTGCATATTTTGCATTTGCTCTTGCATAATATGCTTTTTCGTTTTTCGGTTTCAGGCTGATTGTATGGTTGTAGTCGTCTATAGCTCCATTGTAATCTTTTATTTTATATTTGACATACCCTCTGTTAAGATAAGCGTTTGCAAATTTGGGATTTAGTTTTATAGCCTGATCATAGTCTTTTATTGCACCGATATAATCTCTATATCCGTCTTTTTGGTTTGCACGTTTGAAAAAATCCCTTGATGAATCAGGTTTATCATCGGAAAGTTTGTCTTTTTCAGGTGGTGTTGCCTGTTTCTCTTCTGATGGTTGGACATCGATTAGTTTTATATCAGCAGGTTCTTTTATCCCTGATGATGAATGTATTTTTATCTCATATATCCCGATGGCAAGAGCTGTCAAGATTAAGAGCAAGATTAAAAAGACATGTCTTTTTTTCATATCTGATAGCCTGTCTGTATATTTTCCACAATAAATTATATCATATATTTTTTATTGTTTATCGTGCATGACTCCGACAAGGGCATCTACGACAATAGGATCCCACTTGATACCTGCTTCTGATTTCAGAATATCAAGCGCTTTATCCACACTGAGAGGTTCACGATAAGGTCGTTTTGTTATCATTGCCTGAAATGCATCAGCAACGGCGATTATTCTTGACCCGAGAGGAATGCTATGTCCTGATAATCCTTCAGGCTGACCTTTGCCGTCCCATCTTTCACGATGGTAGTGAATATATGGTATAACTTCTGAGAGGAAGTTTATGTTCATTAATATATCAACGCCTATGTTTGTTTGATTTTGGAGTTTATCCCAGTCTTCTTTTGAGAGATTTTTCTTGAATAAAATTTCTTCCGGCAGAGAAATTTTTCCTACGTTCTGCAACATGCCTGCGTAGTATATCAAATCTACGGTTTTTTCGTTCAATTTGAGATAAGATGAAATTTCTTTTGCCGTATTTGCAACGTTTTTGTAGTGTTCTTTTTTATACTGCCCTTTAGCGTCGGCAGCTTCAGCAAGAGCTTCAACAAATATTTGCTGCTCATCGCTTATATCTCCGATGATGGCTGTTAGTTCGGTTCTCTGGTTTGTCAGTTCGCTTACCGTAACAAAATCATCATCAAGCAGGAACATTGTTTCTTCAATAAGAGCCTGCAGTTTCATTGAAGTTACGAATATTTTTGCTGTTATCTCTATCAGCTGTATGTATTCAGAGAGTATATCTTTTTTTGTATAAGATTCAAGATATATAACACCTGTTTCCCCTGCATTGCTTGCCATAGGAACTGCGAGAGCTGTTTTTACTTCTTGTTTATCAAATATATCTTTTTTTGAAAATTCTTTTGCATAAACAGTTTTTTTGCCTGTGAAGGATTTTACGATTATATTTTCATCATTATCAAAATTCAGACCGATATGACCGATTTTTTCGATGGAAATATCAGGAGATGATGAACCTATCAGGGTTAAATCAAATTGAGAGTCCGTCTTTATATTTTCTTTTGTAAGAAAAATATGACAGGCGTCTATATCAAGCATCTGGACAACTGTTTTGGCTATAGAGTTGTAGATTATGAAATCTTCTGAGGAGCTGAATCCGAGCAAATTCAAAGTATTATCCAAAGAATAAATAGATATGAGTTCCTTAAGCTGGTTTTTTATTTTTTCAACTTTGTTTTTTGAACTTGTGCTGATTTTTTCTGCAAAATCTTCAGAAATCAGGTGCTCCGTCAAAAAATCACCCAAATTTAATTCAAAGATGGCTTCTATTGATTTGTCGTTTAATAAATTTTCGTTATTTTTGAACATACTTTCCTCTAACAAAATATCCTTAGCCATATTAACAGCCTTATTCCCTTCCTAAAAATTGTTTATCATATTTATTTTATCGACGATTTTTATTCAAATCTTTATCTGTTTTTGAAAGTTTTTTTTATAAATACTCCAAAAACCCTAGAGTATCAAACTAAAGTTTGAGATTAATATTTCTTAATAAAAGTATTAGTATATATCAATTATATACTAAAGATTGTTTTTGTATATATAAGTTCTACTATGAGGAGAAAAAAATGAGTTCAGCAATTAACAACGTAAACCACATGTACCCTGAATATGAAGGCGGAAATGCTTATTCGACAAACACTTCTTCGCAGAATACGGAAAACGAAGCTCCCGTATTTCATGAAAGTAAGTTCGAAGTTCGAAACGGCATTATGGTTGATACAAGTATAGACAAAAATTTGCTTGAACTCTATAAGAGTTTCGGATATAACGTACCGCCTATAGAAGATTCTGACGGCGTTGACGGACAAGACGGTGTCGATGGACAGGACGGTGTCGACGGAGAGGACGGTGTCGACGGTCAGGATGGCGTTGATGGTCAGGATGGTGCTGACGGTCAAAATGCCAAAGATGAAGAAAATGAAAAATTCGGATTTTTTGAAGGACTAGGCGCTTTCGTCAAAGGTATTTTTACAAAAGGCGTTGGAAATATAGTTAAAACAGTTGTAGAACATCCTGTTATGACAGGATTGGGAGTTCTCGCTTCAGTTGCAGCCTGCATTGCATTCCCTGTTGCAGGTCCTGCAGTTCTCGGCGTTCTCGCAGCAGGTTCTGCCGTTAAAGCTGTCGCTGACGGTATCGGTTCAGCACAGAATGCGGCTGAGTTATACGACGCCGGTGAATATGATGCCGCTCTCGAAGAAATTGAAAATGCCGGCGGTGATGCCTTTACGGCAGGTGTTTCTGCTTTTGGTGCAGCTAAAGCATTTGGCGCAGCCAAAACTGCCGCTTTGAATAAAACAGCTATTAAGGCAGCAAAAAATACACCTATTGATGATGGAACACCAAGTACAACAAGCTCAGGAACACCAAGTACAACAGGCTCAGGCACAACAGGAGCAACAGGCTCAGGTACAACAGGAGCAACAGGCTCAGGTACAACAGGAGCAACAGGCTCAGGTACAACAG
>ERZ1643249.1575-NODE-1575-length-22760-cov-18.721163_pt1 | contig 22760 bp, 21 predicted proteins | sample MGYA00579263_ERZ1643249 | MGnify/ENA primary metagenome ERZ1643249 (study PRJEB29033, sample SAMEA4952264) | chicken gut metagenome | biome: Broiler Chicken; feature: Gastrointestinal Tract; material: Caecum | place: Ireland | collected 2018 | study: Broiler... | reverse complement strand
AAAATTGGTTAAATACTCCCGACAAAATATGGTCGCGATCTCCCGGCGCCAACAATTCTCCGGCATTGCATCGTCTTCTGGGCTTGTAAAAGTGACTTCTTCTCCGGTATCAAGTCCAGTAACCGGAGCATCCGGCGCCTCAACCTTGGATCACAGATTTCTCTTCGGATGAGTTCAACAGCAGTTCCCTTTTTGTAGCTGTCTCCATACGGGATGCCCCCCTTCCCGAATTGATGGACAGAAAGAAATGAGATATAATGGAAAGGAAGGGAGACAAAGAAGATGAAAACAAACGACAAAAACAGCAAAAAGAGAGCAGCGCCGCCGCGCTATGATGAGGCGTTCCGGGCAGGGGCTGTGCGGAAACTCTCCCTGGGCAAGGCGTTTCACCCTTGACCCGATGGGGCGGCTACCCTCAACCCGCCAATGGGTCTTAGTCTCCGCTCCGCGTCGGTCGCTGCTTTTGCGGCTTTGCCGCAAAGGTCGCCACCGGCGACCCACACCCCTGGATCCAAACAGAGGCTTGTACCCCTGTACCCAACATACATAACCGTTGCGTGCCAGTGGTACTTAATTAAAGCGCCGACCGGAACGAAGCATAGACATTGCAGGCCGATTATTCCGTTGTCAAGGTTCTGCACCTCCTGACAAACCTCATTTTACCGAAAGAGTACGCCCTCTCCCGTAAGTCCAAAATGATGGAAAACAGCATAAAATCAGCTTATTTCCACGCTTATAGAATCATGGTATAATGGTTGATAACGGGAGAATTTTCCTGACGAGAGAGGAAATTTGGATGCACATAAAGCTGTCTAACCCGGAACGGTTAAAAGACTTGCGGCTAGTGGATAAGCACCTGATCCTGGAACAGTTGGCTGAACAGACCGGGCTTTCCAAATCTGCTCTCAGCAAATATGAAAGCGATGATTATAAGGACATCAGTCCGTTTGCCATCGCTACGCTGGCGGAATTTTACGGGGTGTCCACCGACTATCTGATGGGACTATAGGAAAAAAATCACTCAAACACAGAGCTTCAGGCTCTGCATTTGTGTGATGATATGGTTACATGATTGAGCGGGGAAAAATCAATAACCGGCTGCTGTGTGAGATTGCCACACACGAGAACCTCTCCTCTAGTGATTGATGACAGATATTGAGATTATCGTTGATCGGATTGGCGATTTGCGGATTGCCCAGATGAATCTGGTGCTAGAGACCACCCGGCAGAAAGTGATCCGCAGCCATGCACCAGGGGAGAATGACCTCTATGTCCGCACACTGGAGCTGGGACAAGTACAGGAAAATGATTTTTCAGCCACACGATTCATGATGATCTGGACAGCATCGTTCAGGATATTCGTCAGTCCCAAGTCACCGATCGCACTACCGCCAATCCACAGCCGACTTTTACAGAGGTCAAGGAAAAGTTTGACCATGCCATGTAGTTGGGCAGTAACGAGGAAAGGCTGATCTACGAGTTCTGCGATCAGATGCAGATTCCCTTCGACAAGATTGCTTCTGAGGATTTTTCAACGTTTATGCGGATATTGCACCTATCTAAACTGCTGAAAAACCCCAACAATATGCGGGAAAAGGCTCGGCCACAAGTATGCCATGGGACAAAAAAGGAAAAGCGGAGATAGACTATGGAATAATCTGTATATGATTTTCAGGAGGTGATTGATACTATGACCTATTATGCAAAATCCTCTCAGCCGGACGGCGCACAGGAAACCGTCCGACAACATTTGCAATGTGTGGAAATCCTTGCCCAAACATACGGAAGGACCTTTGGTGCAGAAATCCCCGCCGGGCTGTGCGGGCTGTTTCACGATTTTGGCAAGTACAGTGCTGCTTTTCAAAAGGTATTGCAGGGGACTCAGGCCGGCATTGACCACGCCATCGGCGGCGCGGCGTTTCTCTATGGTTTTCAAAAAGAGTATCAGAAAAAAGCCCTGTGCCCCATCATCGAAGCGGTTGCCGCCCATCATTCCCACCTTGTCAGCCGGGAGGATTTGACCGGAGTACTGGAAGCGGTGCTGGGAACAGAGGGACCGGTCACGACCCTCTGTGGAAAGCAGGCGGCATTGTGCGGCGAGAAAGAGTATCAGGAAGCGATCATGGCCTTTCAGGCGGATTTCCCGGACTTCCGTTTTCCCCCTTTCAAAACCCTTCCGCCCCAGCCGACTTTTGCTACTCAGGAGGACTCCATGCTGTATACCCGGATGCTGTTTTCCTGTCTGGTGGATGCCGATTATACCGCTTCTTCCCACACTCCCCCGGAAGAGGGCCCACCGCTGGATGTATCCACTGCTTTGAAAAATCTGTATGACCACTGTAAAGCACTCCGGAAACACTCTGGGGCAGACCCGGTGCTGAATCAATACCGGACCCGGCTCTTCGAGCGTTGCGGGCAGTCCGGAGAACAGAACGGAGGGTTATTCACTCTAACGGCTCCCACCGGCACCGGAAAGACGCTGGCGCTGCTGCACTTTGCCCTGCGCCACTGTCAGCACACGGGAAAGCACCGTATTATTGTGGTGCTGCCCTTCCTCAGTCTCATTGAACAGAGCGCCGGAGTATACCGGAAGATTCTTCCCCATGTGATGGAAGACCACAGTCAGTCCCAGCTGCCGGAGGAAATGCGGGACCACGCTGCCCGCTGGGATCAGCCTTTTCTGATCACCACCTCGGTGCGCTTTTTTGAATCCCTATTTTCCGACCACCCCACCGACTGCCGGAAACTGCACAATCTGGCAAACAGCGTAATTCTTTTTGACGAAGCCCAAAGTTTGCCGGTTTCCCTGCTTTCTCCCACTCTGAAAGTCATAGAGGAGCTCTGTACCCGCTATGGGTGCAGTGTGGTATTTTCCACCGCCACCCAGCCCGACTATACCGGCCTGCGGGAAATCAACTGGTCTGCGTCGGAACTTTTGCCGGAGCACAGCGAGTTTTACAGAGCTCTGCGCCGCACCGCAGCTCATTGGGAAATCGACACCCCCACCCCGCTGGAGGAGATTGCAGAAAGAATGGCGCAGCATCAAAACGTGTGTACCATCGTCAACCTCCGCGCCCATGCCAGAACCCTCTATCAGGCTTTGGCCAGGCTTTGTCCGGAAGAAGAGGTCTTTCTGCTCAGCACCGACCTCTGCCCAGCTCACCGGACGGAAGTGATTCAAGCCATTCACCGGCGGCAGAAAGAAAAGCTTCCCTGCCGGGTGGTGTCCACCCAGTGTATCGAAGCCGGTGTGGATCTGGATTTCGACTGTCTGTATCGGGCTCTGGCGCCGCTGGAAGCCATTATTCAGGCTTCCGGACGGTGCAACCGGAATGGCAAGTCTGCCTATGGGGAGCTGGTGGTCTTTATCCCAGCGGAAGATCGGCTGTATCCCGATTCCCACTATGAAAACGGAGCAACCATCGTCCGCGCCATGCAGATGCAGCAACCCATTGATATCCACGATCCAGAAATCATCCGCCACTATTACCGGCAGCTGCTCGGCACGTTCCGGGGCGACAAAAAGTCCCGGGCACTGGAAAAGGCCTTGGCCGAGCGGGATTTTCCGGCAGTCTCCCAACAGTACCGTCTGATTGAGCAGCGGGGCGTTCAAATCATTGTCCCTTATGAAGGGCAGCGGGCGCTTTATGACAAACTGCGGTCAGAGGCGCTGGAAACCGGCCTGACGAAAGCTCTGCTGCGGATGGCTGCACCACTGACTGTCACCTGTTATGACCGGCAGCTAATACAGCGGGTCTGTGAGCCCCTTTTCCTTGCCGGAAAATCCCGCCCTGAAACCCGAGAAAGCCCGTATTATGTGATTCTTTCCGGCCAGGAGAATTGCTATGACAGGAAAATGGGGTTCTGTCCTCCTGAAAAACAAGGGTTACAAATTTCATTCTGGTAATTTGTGCCAATTCCCCATTGATTTTCCTGTATAATCAGATTACACTACATCTATATGCATATAAGTTTTGTTAATCAATACTTCAATTTTATTACATTTCAGAGAATAACAGAGGAGGGAATCATTTGGAAGTCTGTGTCGAATTTTGGGGAGATTTCGCCTGCTTTTCGCCGCCTTATGAAAAGGTGGAGCGACTGTCCTACCCCTTTCCCACACCATCGGCGGCCAGAGGAATGCTGTCCGCCATTTACAGCAAACCGAAGGAGTTCTATTGGCAAGTTACCAGAATCGAGGTGTTATCCCCCGTTTCCTACATCAGTTTCAAGCGGAATGAAATCAAGGACACGGTTTCCGACAAACCCGTAAACACCGAAGACAGCCGCACCCAGCGCCTGACCACTGCCCTGAAAGATGTGCGCTACCGCATTACCGCCGCCATCTGCCCACGGCCAGAGTTTGCCGGTTCGGCGGAACAGCTCTATCAGCAGGCACTACGCAGAATTCGAAGCGGAAAGTGTTTTATGCAGCCTTGTTTGGGAATCCGGGAATTTGCCGCCTATTTTGAAGAGAGCGACCACACCCGCCCGCCCATTGGGGAGGACTATGACGCGGGGCTGATGGTATATGATGTATTTGATTTACACGACTATAGCGTCCGGAAAAAGACCAATCCCAAGTTGTCTCTCTTCCACGCAGTCATGAAGCAGGGTGTCATTGAAGTGCCGCCTTACGACGATCCCCGGGTGCTAAAAACAGGAGGTGGCGCTCTGTGCTGAAATCCCTGTACGACTATGCCCGACGGATGAATCTGACACTGCCCGCCGGGTATGCAGAGAAAACTATCAAAGCGTTTTTGTGCCTAACTGGAGACGGCCGCTTTGCAGGGGTGCGGATGGACGAGGAAAACGTTTTCCGTTGCCCTGATATCGGAAGCCTTGCCAACGGGACAGACAAGAGCAATTTGCTGGTGGAAAAATACAGCGTGATCTTTCCGCCGGAGCCCACCCCCAAAAGCCGATTTTTCCGGGAGGGAATGAAGGATCTTAGTAAAATAGAATCGCTGGCGGAAGTCTGCCTGAAAGCGCTGGAGGATCCCCAGTGCTGCGCTGACATGGTAGCTGCGCTGGAACAACACAAGGTGAAACCTACAGACCGGGTTTCCTTTCTGGTGGAAAGCACCTATCTGGTGGAGTGTCCCACGGTGGAAATCTGGTGGCAGGACTACAGGCGGCAGTTTCAGAAGCCCGTCACAGAAGAGAAACTCTCCCGCTGCCTGATTACCGGGAAGCTCACCACACCCATGGCCACTGTTCCCAAGACTACCGGCCTTGCGGTAGTGGGCGGCCATTCCAGCGGCGACGCACTAATCTGCTTTGACAAGCCAGCCTTTTGCTCCTACGGCCTGAAACAAAGCGCCAATGCCCCCGTTTCCGAGGAGGCTTTCGCTCAGGTCAAGGTGGCGCTGGATACGCTTTTAAAAGACGCGCCACCCCTTGCGGGCATGAAATTTGTTCACTGGTACGACAAGCCCCTGACCAAACTATCCATGGACCCGCTGATGCCTATTTTCGGCAATCTGCTGTCGGACGAAGACCAGGAGGACGACGAGGAAACGGAATTTCTCTCCCCGGAAGAGGATACAAAGGCAGTCGTACAGGCACGGCGGGAGGCTGACCGGCTGGTGGCATCCGTGGAGAGTGGACAGGCCGTGACCGGTCTTCCCAACCGATACTTTATCCTGCTTCTCAGCGGAGCGGGCGGCCGAGTGATGGTCCGTCAGTTCACACAGGGCTCCTATGAGGAGCTAAAAGCCAATCTGGACCGATGGTATGCCGACTTGGGACTGGTCAACCGGTATGGAACGCGGCCCCTGAAACCGGTGAAGCTGACTGCCCGGCTGATTCGGCTGCTAAAGCGGCAAAATAACAATAAAAAGGTTCTTGATCGGCTGCAAAAGGAGCTTCCTGGTCTGACCACCCCGGTTTTTCATGCCATTATTCACGGGTCACGGTTGCCTGACTCCGTGGCAGTCCGTGCTTTGCAGAATATCCGCTCCCAGATGCTCACCGAGGAACCGGACGGGAATGACCTGATGGTTCCCGACCCTATTTCCTGCCAGTGGCTGAAAATCTGGCTCATTCGAAATCAAAAGGAGGATTTTCTCATGCCGGAATACAATCCCAATCATCCTAGTCCCGCCTATCAGATCGGCGCCATGGTGGCGGTCTATGCAGCTTTGCAGCAGCGGGCTTACCCCGATGTCAATGTCACCGTGGTCCAACGCTTCTTTGCTTCCGCCCAGCAGACCCCGGCGCTGGTATTAGGCAGGCTGGCGAAAATGTCCACCCATCACCTTGCCAAGCTAGAAAATCCGGCAGCAAAAGACTATGAAGCACGGCTGGCCAGCGTCAGCGCCCGGATCGGCGACCGGATCCCCACTGTACTGGAACTGCCGGAGCAGTCCCTGTTCGCCCTTGGCTATTACCAGATGACTGCCGCAATGAATCAGGAACGCCGGGAACGGTTTGCCAAAAGCACCGCTTCCAACATTGAAAATGAGGAGGAGTAAATCATGGCCATTCAAAATCGATACGAGTTTCTCTATTATGTTGCCTGCACAAACGCAAACCCCAACGGCGACCCGGATATGGGCAATGCCCCCCGCATCGATCCCCAGACCATGCAGGGATACATCACCGACGTGGCCACCAAGCGCCGCATCCGCAATTATGTGGAGACCGCCTACAGCGATCAGCCAGGCATGGGCATCATCATCCAGCAGGGCACCAACATCAACCGGCATATCGCGATTGCGAAACGGAAAGCCGGCGTGGAGGAGTGCGCCAAAACCAAGGATGCCGTTTATAAGGGCCGGCAGAAGGCCTGTGAACTGTACTATGATGTGCGCACCTTCGGTGCGGTGATGTCTACCGGCCCCAATGCCGGACAGGTGCGGGGCCCGGTGCAGATTACCTTCGGTAAAAGTCTGGACCCCATTCTGCCACTGGATATCTCCATTACTCGTATGGCCATTGCCGAAGATATAAAAGGTGGAAAAGTGGAGGATTATGAGACCTACGAAGCAAAACGGGACGAGGATTCCCTGCGCACGATGGGCCGCAAACAGCTGATTCCCTTCGGTCTGTATGAGGTGCGCGGGTTTATCAGCGCGAATCTTGCCGCAGAAACAGGTTTCGATGACAACGATCTACATATTCTCTTCGAAGCGATTCTCAATATGTATGAGCACGACCATTCGGCCAGCAAGGGAGAAATGTCCGTGGTATCTCCACTGATTCTGTTCAAGCATGTGGGAACGGATACGGATGAACAGCAGCGTATCCGCCAGGCCAAGCTGGGCTGTGCCCCCGCACACAAGCTGTTCGAGCTGGTCAAGGTGACCCGGAATCCTCAGATAGAAGCACCCCGCTCCTATCGGGACTATGAAGCCGTCATCGATTTGCAGCATGTACCGGCCGGAGTGGAAGTGGGGTTCCAGACTTACAAGGGCCTGACCTGGGGCGCTGTGCCGGAGGAGGAGAACTGGTTCCATGCCGCTGAATGACCCGGAATACCTTCCCCTTTCCTATCTGTCCCAAACGGGTTATTGTCCCCGAAGGGTCGGCCTGCTACTGAACGAGCAGATCTGGCTGGAGAGCGCCGACACTGCCAAAGGACGCCAGGAGCACGACAGGGTCCATACCCAGCGAATAGAGCGCCGGGGCAGTGACATCAAGCTCTTTGAATATGCGGTTTTTTCCGATACACTGGGAATTTCGGGAAAATGTGATTTGGTAGAAGCCCGGAAAGACCTTTCCGGCTGCCGGATTCCCCCAGTGGAGTTCCCCGTGTTGCTGTAAAATTGAAACCATGGGGCGCATTCCGTTGGTACAGACCGGGGAACCTCTGCTGCTGTAATCCTGCGCCTACCTTGCCGCCACAAGGAATTTCGGGAGGTAGGCGCAAAAAAGCAAAAGAATATAGCATCAAAAACAGAAAATTTAGTATCCATACGAGCTATATTGCTTGAACTCCCATTCTGTTTTTATTATAATTTCAGTAAATTTAACGCTAATTTTGTTTAATTTTGCCGTCGCCCCTCTCGCAGGGGCGTGAATTGAAATTCACCAAACCATTTCTTTGCCGCTTTGGAGCGGGTCGCCCCTCTCGCAGGGGCGTGAATTGAAATCCTAGTCCACTTGCGCTGTGTGTACTCTCCTGCACGTCGCCCCTCTCGCAGGGGCGTGAATTGAAATTCTGTACCGGCGGGAATATTCGCCGTAACTGGATGTCGCCCCTCTCGCAGGGGCGTGAATTGAAATAAGGATGCACTTTTCATCCACTTACTCCACCTCCTGTCGCCCCTCTCGCAGGGGCGTGAATTGAAATACCACCACGATGGACTTTGCCGCCGATACCGCCAAGTCGCCCCTCTCGCAGGGGCGTGAATTGAAATAATTCGGGTTCCTCCTTTTCCGGTTCTTTCTCGCCGTCGCCCCTCTCGCAGGGGCGTGAATTGAAATACAGCATCCACCGTGCCGCCGTAGATGATCTCGGGAAGGTCGCCCCTCTCGCAGGGGCGTGAATTGAAATAAGATATGGGTATTGCCGGTAACACTGGCGGTCAGTTCGGTGCCCACCTTGTTATCGGCGCCGGTGATGGTCACCTTGCCGCTGGCGGGGGCGGCCAGGATCGTGAACTCAGCAGTCTTGGTATCCGTGTAGTTGTCTGAATAGGCTTTGACACTGACAGTGGAGGTACCGGCATCGGTGTTGTGCTCCCATTCCAGGGTGTAGTCCCTATCCCTCACCAAGTCAATGTTGCCGAACTTTACCGTGACATCGGGTGTGATGGGCTGGCCGGTGTAGTAAGAGGATTCGGGCGAGAAGGTGACAGTCACATCGTCATCTTCCAGGCTCTTCGGAATAATGGTAAACTTCAAAAAAAAGACTGCCGCAGTAGTTGCCATCCTCAGTGGCCGTGAAAATCGCGGTGGGAGCATCCTCTGCCGTATTCTCACGGGCATCGATGTTGTTGGAGAACGTCACAGTGTAGTCGCTCTCCTTGATGAGATTCACGTCCTCAGCGGACAGGTCGGTCGCACTCACCTGAGGCTGAATGGGGCTGTCGGTGTAGGTAGCATCTTTTACGGGGAACATTTTCACCTCTAAGGGTTTCTTGTTGATGGTCAGCTTGGCAGTCTTGATACCCGTGTATTTATCGTTCTCGACTGTGACGGTGAGGGTGTAGGTGCCAGCATCGGTGGGCAGGGTCTTACTTTCCTTGCAGGTGTAGGTACACTCCACTTCCCCGTACGTTTCCTCATCCACCGAAGCTTTGGGAGTATAGGGGTCGCCGTAGGTGATCTCGATGTTGTCGAAGATGATGTCATCGGAGGGGATCTCGTTCTTGGCGTAGAGGACCTCATTGGAGGTCCTCCAGTTCAGAATAAAAGAACCATTTTCATAATTTGTCAATCTGGTAACCTCCGGCTTTTCCACAGCCGAAGCCGGGAAAACCAAGAGCCCAACCAGGATACTCATAGCGAGAAACCATGCACTGCATTTTTTGCTGCTCGTTTCAACCTTTCACCTCATCCAACTATCATTTTACAGTTTCAGGAAATCCAGCCCACAGGATCGAAAAGTCGTTTGAATATACTCCGCCATCACCACCATCCATTGCAGCCGCAGTATCATCAGCGATTCTCTTCGTCAAAGGCCTGCTGCACCCAGCCCTCCCGGATTGCCCGCTTGAGCCAGCTGCGTGTTACAAAGGCCATCCCCGGCAGGGACGCTGCGCGCTTGGCGCAGTGTGGCCCAACCAAGCCGGGATGGGACCGCAGAAACCATGAACCTTGTTCCTTTGCGGAAATCATGAGTTCTTAGCGTATGTAAGCGGGATTCGACCTTTTCAAACATGATATAAAATTATTATATTGTTTCTTCTGTTTTTATGCAAACATTATTTTCCTTTTCCGACAGATTGCTCTTCCATTCCGCAAAAAGTATGCTTGGAAATTTAGCGGCTTTTCGGATAAGACCTATGGTACCTTACTTCGCATGGTGGGAGGATCCTCAAAGATATAAAAAGGTTCTATTAGCAACACAGCTGTAACGGTTATGATGCCCGTGGAAATCCTTATTTTTCCAAGAAATGATAAAGGCTCCTATAGCACTGACCCCGCTCACGCTTGCTGATGGTTACCGGAGAAAGGCCGATCTTCGCAAAGGCATCCATCACCTCGTCTATTTTCCGGTATTGGAGCGCTTTCTGTGCCAGCCACAAAGACCTTTTTTCCGGGATCAGGTCTATCAGATAGAGCATCCGACGTCTCATCCGCAAGTCACTGACCTGTGTTCTCACCCGCTCTGCCACAAGGCTCTTTTTATAGGAATCTCCAAAGGGAACAATCCTTCCAAATATACTTAGGAAGATCTCGCTCCTCCTCTTGCCCAGGACCAGCATCTGCTCCAATGCATCTTGTACTTGACTGACCTCCCGGATTGCTTTCTGGGAGGTCAGTCTGATTTCTGCTCGCAACACCCCTTTTGCACACGCCAAGGACTGCCTCCCTTCTGACCCAGGACTCTCTTTTATCACAGCATGGAGATTGTACGCCATAAAAACAATGTCATTGCTGTTGCCTTTCAGACAGAAGCTGTTCTGTTTGGAAAACCCGTCATAGGTAACCGGGGAGAAATTCTTTACTTTCCCAATTCTCCGCAGGAGACGCAAATACATCAAAACATCCTCTGGGTATTCCATCCGAAGATCTGTCATCAGCGCAGCCTCTGTTAACACAAACTCTTCCAGACTGCGCCGATCCCCGAAATATTTGGCAACACGCTTCTCTAATTGTTGGACGATCTTACCCGAATCGTACTCTTTTTCCTTAAAAAGAAATGCTGTGTTGACTACCAGCCGCACCTTTTTCTTGTACCTGCTTTTCCGGTAGATCACTGTCACCCCCTTACGGCTAAGTGACCTATCCGCATACTCCTCCCCTTCTTCCTCCTCAAGATTGTCTCTTACTCTGGCAATAAGTCGGTCAAATTCGTCACTGTTTACCGCTCTGGTAAGCTCAAAAATCTCATTGATATACATATGCCATTTCCCCTATTTGCAATTTTCTTTTACAAATCTGTTAGGGAATCCACGCCTTTTTATTGGATACTCTTGCTACTTCAATGCGGAACTATCCACCCACTGGAATGTAGTGGGTATCCTATTGACAATCGTAGTTGAATCCTGTAATCATCTCTGCTTGCTTCAAAGGAAAATTCGAAAACAAATGCACTGTACAATCGTGACGGAGAAGACGGGCTCTTCCAATGGCTTGTTCCAGTTCGCTTTCAATCATCCAAAACTGGACTAGCCGCAGATTTTCATCCGCAAAGGTATTGAAGCAAAACCGGTAGCCGTTATGCGTGACCAATTGCATCGTCATCTCTGCCTCTTCGTCAAACTCAAACCCCATACTATACGCGACCAGCTTATACAGAAACGGCGCATGATATGGTGTTCCAACAACCAGGATATTCTCCCCCTCCAGCATATTGCTCCCCTCCGTATTCCCGAAATGAAGACTTCCGATGTTCTGATTCATGAATGTTATGACGTGATTTTCATCCATGCCAAAATGATGCATCAGCCGGCAAACAACCTCCTGATCATTGGCTATGCTGGACCGACTCATGGATCGATCCGGATACTGAAGCAATTTTCCCACATATTTTGCCTGCCTGCATTCATGATATTCCATATCTGCGTCACCAAGAAACTGTTCACAGATTTCCTCATTGACGGTAGCGGAAACAATGATATATTTCATCGGTTTAAAAGTATCCGGCCTCAGGAAAACCACCGTATCCTCTCGAATACTCGCTTCCACAGAAGCCCTGCGGATGTAAAACCGCTCTGCCAAACAAAACTGGGTAATATCATATGGGAATACGTCCTGATCTTCTTCCGAGATGTCCTGAGAATCTAGTATGCTCTTCAACTCTATGCAAGTCTGTGTCTTTGCTTTATTCAGTAATTTCTCTATTTTCTTGCGTAACAGCTTATCCGGTGTTCTCTTCCGCAATTTTCGCAACGCGGACAGAGGGATCTCCTTTTGAGACGTGATGATCGTCTTAAAAAAGATATCCTCATCAATGATGCAAACATCAAATTCATTCAACCGCTCTTCATCCATCATCAGCATATACCGGTGCGTCGTGATCGTGGAACCGTGTTTCTGTCTCATTTTCTCTTTTTTGTTGATAAACGCTTGTAGTGCGGGACACCTATCCCTCTTTAATATCTCTTTGATATATGGAATTACTTCCTTACTTTTCCCAATCTTGTACAGCCACTGAATATGCTCCCAATACAGAGAAGGAATATCGTCTTTGTATGATTCCAGCGATGGAGTTTTACAAACGGCAAGTTTCGCTTTCTTGGCTTTGGTGTAAATCTCGTCCTTCAATAAATTCGTTGGAGCAGCGATAAGAAACCGCATCTCGGGATGCTCCGCCATGATCGAGAGATAACTGAAGGTCTTGCCAGCACCGGTTTGCGCAGAGATAATTGTAAAATTGCTGCCCCCAGGAGAGAGCGCCATGGAAATGGAATCGCGGATATCCCTCTGGACTTCCTCCAGCGGATAATAGACCTCGTGAAAGTTCTTGTCTCTCTCTAGGAAACTTCGACCTGGATGAGCTGTAGTCAATAGGTTCTTTGTGTGGGTGCATGTTTCAGCATAGGGGCAAAACCCGGAACACCGCTGCGGTAAATATCCCTGATCGATACTATATTGTCCATCCACTTTCCACTTTTCGACTTTATCATAATATTGAGGATACCTGGATAAGGTCGCGCAAAACAATGCAAATCCGGATTCCACATTAATTAGATTATTCATGAGTCCAAATAGTTCTGCATGATCCAGATGTCTTTCTCCATTACGAAATTCACAGAATAGCTGACAGACGTTAGGAATCTCTTTCAGAACAGTAGATCGATAGAGTCGATGATTTCTACCTTTTGCGGCAAGTCCACATTCCGCGTCCTTGCCGACAGAAGCCGTACTGGTGCTCCCATTCATCTCAATTTTATAATATCGTGAAAATGGGGGATTCTCGCCATCGGAAATACTATATATAATAGGACTTGGCGAAATCCCCCCATTTTTTGACTTTTTGTCATTGGATGCACCACTGGCTTCTGTCGGATGAATTTGATCGCCAAATTCATCCGCATCTTCTACTAAGGAAACATTTAAATACCCTTTTTCTGTCAATCCGATGCCAGTCTTCTTGGAAAACCTTTTGATGTGCTCTTTATAGTGCTTGTCTCCTTTTGCCTGTTTGATATAGGCAGTAAAGCTTCGAACGATCCTCTCCAGATTGATTTTAGGCATAGATTCATCATAGTAGATAAGCCGTTTGCCTCCAAAATACATCTTGGACACATCCCGGCAGCAGGACGGATCCGCCTCTGGGAAGATATTGCCCAACGCCATCTGCATAGCTGCCGCAACAGGCCGATCCGGAATGGAAATGTCGTTTAAGAAGACCACCCGGAATTTTGGATGCTCTGGCCTGCTGGTCATGGAATTGTAGGAAAATAGAATGGGCAAGTCGTAATACTCCGCTCGGGATTTCACCTCGTCAAATGTGAGTGTTTTCTTGGGATCTTCATTATCGAAATCCAAGGCGATAAGCTGCTGCTGTTGGAAGCTCTCCTGATTTCGCTTACCACCTGAAAAAGTAGCCGGACAAAAGGTGTGGCCTTGGGCTCCTACTTGCTCCACAAATTTTCTCAAGCCCTCTTCTGTTTCGATCTTCTGAGGATAGTTGGCAATGCGATGACTGATCGCTCCGATTTCTTTGCCAGAAGGTTTTTGCGCGTAGGCATTGGGATCCAGTGACAGTTTGATTGGGTCCATAGTTTGTCACTCCTTATACTTGCTTTTAATTGCTTGTAGGAGTGAATTCACAAAATAATATTGCAAAAAAGAGGGAAGCCAAAGCCACCCTCTCTTCTCCTCCCCGGCAGCCGCCTGGGATTTTCTACCTACTCCCTGCCAGCTTCCTTCCCGCTGATTTTCAAGTGGGCGAATGAATCACTTCACCTTCCGGTAGAAACTGGCCTTGCTGATCCCCAGCCACCTGCAAGCCTCCGCCGCGGTGATCTCCCCTCGCTTCCACCGGATCACCATCTCCTGGAACCCTGGGGGCGATAACGGTTTTCGGCCCTTGTACTTGCCCTGCTGCTTAGCGATCTCAATGCCCTCCCGCTGGCGCTGGAGGATGTACTCCCGCTCCAGCTCCGCCACAGCCCCAAAGACGGTGAGCATAAACTTGCCTGTGGGCGTGGTGGTGTCGATGGCCTCCTTCTTGGAGACAAATTCCACCCCTTTGGCGGACAGCTGCTCCATAAGGTTCAGCAGGTCTCGTGTGTTACGGGCGAACCGGCTGATGGATTCCACAATCACGGTGTCACCCCGCCGGACGTAGGCCATCATCTTCTTCAGCTCCGGGCGGTCGGTGTTCTTACCGCTGGCCTTGTCGATGTACAGCTCCTCCACCCCCAGCTGTTCCATCATCACCTCCTGGCGGATAGTGTTCTGCTCCTGGGTGCTCACCCGGATGTAGCCGATTTTCATGTTCCACCTCCTTGCCTGTCTCAATAGGGTGGCCGTGAGTCAAAAGAAGTCTCAAAAGCTGGGATTCCATCCTATTGAAACACATTTTTCCTGTCTCACATAGGTATAGCCTATTGAGGCGCCCCGCTGCCCGTTACAGAAGAAGCATGGTGAGGAACTCCCGTTCCGACAGGACAGGAATTCTCAAGGCAATGGCCTTGTCCAGCTTGGCACCGGGCTTGTCTCCCCTAACCAGGTAATCCGTTTTCTTGGTGACCGTCCGCTTGACAATAGCCCCACGACTGAGAAGCTGCTGGTGCGCCTCTTTCCGGGTAAAGCGCCACAGCTTTCCTGTGATCACCACCGTCTTGCCCGCCAGAGGGCTGGGCTTTCTTTCATACATCACCATGTCCCCCATGGGATAGGCTTTCCGCATTTCCTCCATGTCGCCTCCTCAACTGGCCTGGGTGAACACCGGCTCCACATCGGCGGCGTTGACAAACTCCATGAACTGTTTCCCAAACTCCCTGGCTTTGGCGGCAGTCTCCTGATCCAGGATTTGCACCGCATCGAAGTGGAACAGAGCATAGGGCTTCCCCTCCCGGCTGGTGGCTTTTTCCAAGGTGATCTTTGTCACCACACTGCTCAGGGGCGTCATCCGGCTGATGAGGCGGGTGGTATACTTGAGAAAAATCTTCTTGCTGGTCACAGGCACCCGCACTAGGAGCGGAAACACACTGCCGGGACGCAGCAGGAACAGGAGCACGGACTCCTTGCAGGCTTTCGCCGGGGAGTCCCCATCTTTGCTGCCAAAATCGTTGAAAGGGCAGTGGGCGCAGGCCTTCCCATCCTGGGAAACCAGGCTGTCCTTGCTCAGGCAGGTGGGTGGCATCCCCTCCACCGGGTCGGAGGTAGCCCAGTAAGCCCTGGGAGTGGTGTAGTCCAGGATGATGCCGGTGAGTTCCTTTTCCGCTTCCTCCCCGGAGAGCCCCGGCACCGAGAACACAGTGGAGCCGCCGGAGGGGGATTTGACCATATCGAAGAGGTGGAAGCTCAAGGGCTGGTGCTTCAGGTTCTCCTGGATGAGTTCCAGGGCGTTGCTGGTCAGGGCCAAGTACCCAGAGCCAGTGGGGTTCCATAGATCTTCGGGCTGCGCTGCCTCCATGGCTTGGACTTTGGTGTTCATGCGGGTCTTCAAGCTGGTATTATTCATGTTCAATCCCTCCTAGTTAGGCCAAACTCTTGACGGTAAACCGGCGGTAGGACGTTTGGGTGGCATACTTTTTAAAGAGAGCCGGATGCTCGGCCTTCAGCGTCTTGCTGTCCAGCCGCTCCTGGGAGATGCTTTTCCAGGTGATCACCCGGTTCCCGGAAGTGCCGGTCTCGTGGTCTCCCAGCATCTGCTTCAGCTGATTTTCCGCCTCCTGCTTTTGCTCTGTGGCCAATTTCAGCACCTCACAGGAAAGGTCATACTGCTGCAACAGTTCGGCGGCCTTGTCCGGCAGGGCAATTTCCGATTGGGGCACGCTGTCCGGGAACCGCTCCGCCAGGAACTTTGCCGACGCTTCGGAGCCGTCCAGGACTGGGGGCACGCCCTTCTCCACGTGCTTCCAGAAGTCCTCTTCCAGGGAGATCAGCATGTGAATCAGTTCCTCGTCCCGGTCCACAAACTTCCAGCGAAAGGAGTTGCCTCCAATGAGCACGGCGATGTAGGCCCCCTGGCAGCCGGTCACCGCCATGTAGTGCTGGATCTGGATCATGTATTCGTCCGGGATGGCATCCTCCCACTCCCCCGCTTTATAGGCAGAGGCTGTTTTGGCCTCAAAGATGCAGGGGCCGTGGGTATCGTCCTCACAGAGGCCGTCCACATTGGCCAGCATGAAGGGGTGCTCCTGGCTTTGGTAGATGGCGCTGGGTTTTGTCACTTCAATGCCTGTGCGCTTGGTGAACTCCTTCCGGACCAGGGATTCCAGCAGGTTCCCCCAATAGGCCGCCTCCCCCGCTTCCTGAGAAGGCAGTTGTCCGGTTTTCTCCATCCACAGTTCCACCGGGGACTTGTACCGGCTGATCCCGCAGACCACCGAGGCGTCCGAGCCCCCGATGCCCTGTTTCCTCGCTTCCAGCCAGTCCTCGTAGGAAAGGTTTTCTGTGGACATCAAAACATTTGCATTCATGCCATTTTTCCCCTTTCTCAGCAGACAGATGGTGCCCAGGTCAGAGTTTGCTCACAGAGCGCCCTGCGAATTTCTCGATGAGCAAGCAGCTCCTCCCTCAGCTGGTCACAGAGGTAGGGACGCAAGGGACCTGCTTCGGGGTGATAGGAATCCACCGCCAGAATCAGCCGGATGGCCAGGTCCTGGTAAAGGTCGTCATGCTCCAACCGTGCTGCTTGTAACAGATTGCGGTAGCGGTGGAGCACTTTGTCGATGCAGCACAGCTGTTCCTCCACGATCCTGTTGCGTTCGGCAACAGAATATATGTCTTTCATGATGCTTTCCTTTCTGCCCGTGGTTCCCAGAAGGGGCAATAGCCCCTTTCCCCTTCTTCCATAAGGAGAAGACGGGAGCTGGGACGAGCGTTATACTGTGGGTTTCCGCAGTGCTGCCGCAATCTGAAAAGGGGCAGCACCGACTCTCGGTCATGGGTCAGGTAAGAATAGGCGCAGCAGTCGCAGTGGTTCTCCAAAGGCATTCCTCCCAAAATGAAAAGGGCCGGGAGATACGCAATCTCCCGGCCGAACATTTCCAATCGTTTCGTCACGCCGCCAAAACCAGCTCATAGGCCCGGTCCATCAAAGGATTCCCCTCCATGGTCTTGGCAAAGAGGTTCTCCCGGTAGCTGGCTGTCTCCCGCAGGGGCTTCGCATGGGTGGCGAAGTCGCTGACGGCGTTGAGGAACCGGTAGGCGTTTTTCCCCACGTGGCGGAGATCCGGAGCGTCGAAGTACCGCCGCTTCATGTCCTCTCGGATGCGGGTAATATTTTTCCGGTGGATCTCCGTGGGTTGATCGTCCATGGGCAAAAGCTGATCGATGTACTGGAGCACCTTCTGGTCGGAGAGCTTTATCTTGGACAGCCGGGAGAACTCCATGCCCAGCTGACCCATGTACTTCTCCGCCAGCAACAGGGTGTTGTGGGCTTCGGCCATCTTCCCTGCCAGGTCCCCCACGTGAATGGTGGACCACGCCCGCTTCGCCGAGGAGAGGGCCAGGTTCAAAGTGTTCTGGCACACCACACGGATAGGGGTCATGGCTACCTTGATGGAGCCGCTGCCGTCGTGGGAGCTGCTGAACACCAGGTAAGGATCGATCTGGTCCCCTTCGATGATGTACTTGTCCGGCAGTTTGGCAAGGAGCCAGATCTTCCTGCCGTTTTGGAGGGAACCTGCGGTCTCATACTTGACCCCCTCCCCCAGCAGCCCATCGGTAAAGGCAAAAGCTTCCTCATTTTGTACCACCCGGTACCGGTCCGTGACCACTCCCAGCACCTGCTGGTCGGTATCCCGCAAGTTGGCCCGGTACCCTGGGATGGGGGTACCGTCCACTGTTGCGATTGGCTGCTGGATCACCTGCCAATCCAAGCCGGACAGCCGCAGCGCTTCCTGAGAACTGGGAGCTTCCTCCACCCGGACACCTAACCCATGCCAGGGGGCCTGACGGACATAAAACATACTCTCTACATTGGCGGGCATACTTTGTACCTCCTTCATGATTGTTGAAAACGCAAAAGAAGGGCTCCCTCACCAGGGAACCCTTCTTTTACTAAATGCTATTGACCGTTGTCTGTGGTGCTATCCCCGTCCATTTCCGTGATCCCCTGTATGGCAGACAGCGCTATCGTGACCACCAACAGAACGATTTTAAAAATCTGACCCTTTGACAAATGATCTCCTCCCTTCATCGCTGGTTCTGTAGGGAGAATATATCATTGAGGGGGGAGGAGATACTGCAAGAAAAGCATATGTTGGATTAGATCGTGTAGCTGACAACAGAGGGCGTAGAATTTGTCTCCAGAAAGGAAACTATTGATACCACTACACCAACTGGGAAATTTATATAGAAGGAGGATGCCCGAAGCCAAGCCAGTAATTAGCAAATGCGGCGGCGTATGCTGTGGCTGATCGATTTAGTTCCCGAGAAAAAAGCGCTGCTGGCGCAGAAGGGAATGCCGTGTCGGCAGATGGACAAGGTTATGGCAGCCTTTGCAGAGATCGGTCTTTCTCCGGTGACAATCGGCAAGAGAGACCCTGTTCTACACATTAAGAATATTTATTCCCATATGGAGTCAATCCAAAATTCTGAGTAACCTCTCCCCCGGTATCATCGCCGTCATCATCAAGGCCGACAGCACCAAGAAAATGATCAAGAACGTCTACCCCACCGAAAGCGGCGAGCATGTCACCCTCTCCGATGGGGATGCCAGGGCAATGGTATGGTTGGTATTACTGGTATGATACCAGCCATACCAATCTTTTTTACAGTCGATACTATGAACTTTGTCCCTGTTCACGGGGAAAGTACTTTGCATTGAAGATCATATGGGCACAGATCTCCTGATGGATAGAAACAAGCTGTTTTCGATAGTTGCGAGTTTTTTCTACAAAATCAAGTGCTGCTAGCGCATTTTCATCTCGAAATATTGGAACAAAAAAATTCATACTGTCGATCGGATCAGCTAGTCGCATATTTATTCCGAGGTAATACGTGTAATCGTCCAGTGTTTCCGTGAATTCCTGCAATTTTTGCACGATAAATCCAGGATTCGCCAATGCAAAGGGACCAAACAGTGTGTGTATGCTGCATTGGATGTGCTTGATAAAATCTTCACTTTTCTCCACGTATACAAAATTCAGGCAATTGGAAGGATCAACCTTTTCGATAAAATCTTTAACGGAGTGAGTGTGCAGCGCTTGCTCGTAGGTATCAAATATTATTTGAAATGTCAGCACAAGTGTCTGCGTTTCAGAGTCCCATTGATATTCGTTCTTATAGAGATTTTTCGTATTTAGAATAAAGTTTTTATTTATGGAGCTGATAAAACTTTGGCCGGTGGTATTGGGGATATTGCTGCCCACGGAGTAAAGCAACAGCCGACACAAAAAATCAGAGAATGCAAATGTATCTTGTCGGAGCAACTTTTCACATTCGATTCCCATGAATTGCATGAAAGTATTTTTCTTTTCAAAATCGATTTTTGTATCCTGTCCAATAATATCGAGCAATGCTAATATGATTGCAGGTTTTTGATCTTCGTCGATCCAAGGTTGCACGTAGGTTTCGAAGTCTTTGATGACTTCGGATAGGCTGATCGTATATGGGATGTCTTTACTGTAAAGAACATAATCTCGTTTACAACGAAGGAGTTTGTTGGCTGCCGGATCATCTCCTTTGATTTCCTTCTTATTTTCGAGTCTGGAATAATTTTCCGTAAAATAACTGCTTTTTTTATCAAGACAATATGCGATTCTGGCAATAAAATCAGATTGGTTGATACCTTTCCGACAGCAGTTGAGTATCGATGCAACGACTCCAAAACATATGTGCATACTATCCCTTCCTAAAAATACAATTTTGACAAGTAGATGACAAGTAGACGACAAGTGCAGGGCTCCTGCCCGAATGATATCATAGATATGCAAAGCATGCAATGCGAAATAATAAACAAAAAGGAGGAAACACAATGGAATGGACGATTCGGCCGGGAGCCATCGACCTTCTATGTCGCGACCAGGAGTTCACATCCTATCAACATCAACAAAAAAGCACATCTGAGACAATCATAAAGAAGGAGGGATGGTGGCAACGGTTTACAAAACAAGTCAAGAATTTTTGGGGAAAGGTTCAGCCTGTGATTTCAACCATTACTGCTGCTGCATCGAGCCTTACTGCCCTTATGACAACCTATAGTAAACTGAAGGAAGCATTTCAACTTGTCAATGGAAGAAGTAAATCATCATGTTTTTGACAACAAACCCACAACAAGAGCAGTTACTTTGCAATTTTCATCCATGTGTAGAGCAATTGTTCCATTATCAATGCGGAGAAGAATCCCACCTCCATATCAAAATGCATCTGGACTTTGGAGACAATCAATCTAGCTCATCGTTTGAAATTCCTGTCTCAAAACTGGAATCTATAGACTGGTTGAGCAAGGATATCCGCTGTCGATTTAACCCAGATGTATCCAAGGCATTAGTCAAGCGCTCTTTTGCTGACAACATTCGTAAACAGTTACCAGATATCCCCAGTATAGATATCTGCCAACTGGAGCGACTGGGAGTAGAGAAAATCGGCGGGGAAGTAGTATTTTGTGCTGGTGATAAGGTCATTCGGGCTTCTTCCGATTCGACATTCTCGCCCCAAATCGAATCATTGGTAAAAGATTTCCGTTTGGATGTCGATCCTCGTTTATCCGAGGATGAGGCGATCTATGAAATGTTCGATTTGATAGCACTGAGCCCTAATCCTATGAGGGTGATACTCTCGCAAGTGTTGGTGTATTTGATGCGTCAAGCATACGTCGATGCAGGAAAAGAGCCTCGTGTCTGCCTCTTTTTGTACGGTCGGACGGGAACTCAGAAAACAACAATAGCCAGTTTCCTGACACAGATATACAATCGAAGCAGTGGAATCATCAGTCCACAGAGATTGAATGCAAGCATTCCTGCTGCTGTGAAAATTATATTAGATGCTTGTGATGAGGTTATTGTTCTGGATGATTTGTTTCCTGCCGATCACCACTCAGTTCGTAGTCAGCAAGAAGAGACATTGATAGAAGTCACCCGTTATATTGGTGATGGAACTGTACCGGCACGCATCAAAGGAAAGGAAGTGACAAAAAAGACACCTAGATGTGGCGTACTGTTCACAGGAGAATATCTGATCGGAACCGGCTCAGATGCTGCACGCCTGTTTCCCGTTGAAATGCAGCAACCTGATGGAACAAAGCTACAATATTTCCAGGATCGCCCACTGGTGATCTCTACCTTCTATTATTTCTATATCTCGTGGTTTATCTCCCACTATGATGAGATCACACGATTTTTGAAGGAATGGCTGGATTATTACAGAACCTTTGATTTGGGTGTTCACAGTCGGTTACAGGAAACACACTTTTTTCTCAATACCGCATTTATCTTACTGCTGACATATTGTCAGGAGCGGCATGTTTTATCCAAAGAAGATGCCACGAGACTGGAAAAGGCGTTTTCGAAATTGCTTCTAACTTTGGTACGACAACAGGATCAGAGGGTTAAACAAAATACGCAGAAGGGGGAGGATCATCCAGATTATATTGCCCGTATTCGTCTCTTGTATCAAAGAAACATTTTTCAAATCGCCTCCCGTGTGGATGATTTTCAGCAGCATCAGCATGATGGGATTTTTTATAGAAAAAGGCTATATCTTCGCAGAGAGTGCCTGAAACGTTATTTTCCAAATGAAAATATCGATCATATTGTGGAACAATTGGCAGATCAGGGCGTACTGGAAACAGGAAAGGAGAGCCGCACAAAACAAATCAGTCGGTTAAAGGGACTACGTTTTTATGTATTGAGGATGGATTACCTGTAATTCCGCTTCTTCAGCCAAAAAAATGATATATTCTTTTAGTAGGAGGTGAGCGATTATGCAAAAAAGTGTTCTTCAACTGGAGAGCAGCACGGATAAGGGATCTGTATTTCGCACAATCTTCAAAACCAGTCACGGCAGAGTAGTTTTCCTGTCCGTGCAACTCCATGATTCGTACTGTACCATACAGGACTGCTTTTATCTGGATCGCAATCAGGGGCGGACGGGGCCAGCACGTTATAGTGCCAGACCTAAAATGCTCCGCACCATTCAATTCCCGGCAGAACAACTGCTATCAGTCATTGAAGCTGAGCTGGACAAAAAATTCTATGGTGTCACATACACCCAGGATAAAAACACCGGCTTGCCGCTGGACGCCTATATCCGGGAAAAAGCAGAGCAGGAAAACCGTAAGTACCGGTTTCTGATCCTGGTTGGAGAGGGGGAGCGCCTTCAAGGCCTTCCCATCCGTCTGCGCACCCGGCTGAAGAACCGGCTGCACAGGGCCATCTATTTGGATCTGGCCTACTACAAAAACGGCCAAGGTGTGGTCAAGCAGTGCAGCTACTACGACCGGCAGTACCAGCATCGGGCGGTTCCCGTCACGCCGCCCACGCTGGTCAGCTGCTTCTTTCCCTACACCAAGGCGGGAA
>ERZ1643249.1574-NODE-1574-length-22761-cov-15.615696_pt1 | contig 22761 bp, 9 predicted proteins | sample MGYA00579263_ERZ1643249 | MGnify/ENA primary metagenome ERZ1643249 (study PRJEB29033, sample SAMEA4952264) | chicken gut metagenome | biome: Broiler Chicken; feature: Gastrointestinal Tract; material: Caecum | place: Ireland | collected 2018 | study: Broiler... | reverse complement strand
TTCCTACATTTGCTTGTGTTAGTTTATATTTGTCTTCTGTTTTTATTTCTACTATGTATTCTCCCATTGGTAGGTTGCTAAATGTATATGTTCCGTTGCTATCTGTTAGGATATTTTCTATTTCGTTTCCATTATAGTCTTGTGCCTTGCTTCCGTCTGCTTTCTTTAATTCTACTTCTATTCTGTTTGCGTAGTTTTCTTCTTCGTCTTTTATACCGTTTTCGTTTGTATCATACCATATCATTCCACTTATTTGTCTTTTTACTACTTCTGTTTTTACATTACTTGTTGTTATTACTTCTGTATTTTTACTTGTTTGTGCTGTTGCTTGATTATAGTATATATCTCCACCTCTATTATTTGAAGTTTGTAATGTTATTTCTATCTCTACAGTAGCGTTATTTGCAACTTCTCCTTTTAGTGCAATTACTGTTACTAGTTCGTTTATAGCTTCTCCTATTGTTTTTTCTATCCAGATTTCACTTACACCAATTCCTTCATCTTTTGGTGTTATTTTTCTTGCATCTATATTTGTTGTTGTGTATAACTTTAAGTTACTATTTTCTATAACAGAACCACCTAATGTTTGTGTTACTTTTACATCTTTTAATGTATATGTTCCATTATATGCTGTTCCTCTTCCATCTCCATTGTATGGTAAGATGTCTAGCACTTGAAAGTCTGGCATTGATGTTGTTGAACTGTTTTGGAATGTTAGTTTATATTTGATTTCTCCATTGTTTTCTATTATTTGTGTGTCTGTTTCTTGGTATATTCTGTAGCTTGCTAAATTTACTACATTTATTTCAGTTGTTATTGTTCTTGATTCTATAGATGATAGACCTATTAATTCTTTGTCTGGTTCTATTACTGATGTTATATTTAGTTTTGTTCCATTTGCTGTTTCTGGGTCTATTTCTGCTTTTATTACTAATGGTTCTATTGCATCTCCTACATTACAATTGTATATCTCCCATATATATGTTGTTGTTCCATCATCATTTTGTATTGTTTCTATTGGTTCCCCATAATTGCTACTTCCTGGTACATATGTTAATTCTGCAGGTAAAGTTTTCTTTATTCTTACTGTTGCTCCAGTTATATTAGATGGGTATTGTGCGTCTACATCTTTCAATATTGGTGTTGTTTGTAATGTTACCACATTCTCATTTTTACCTAAATCATATGTTGTTTTTTCTGCTCCAGTTTCTAAATCTATAGGTTTAACATCTATACTACTATCTGCCCCTACTACTAAAACTGTATTTCCACCACTAACATATATATGTGTTCCTTCAATTTTATTTCCATTTTCATCATATTGTGTCTTTTTATAAGAATAATTATGATCTGAATAAACTGGCTTTGGATATTCTGCACTTGGATTTAATGCTGTTTGCGTAGTTCTATCTAATGTTACATTCCAATAATCATCATCTTGCATTATTCCATATGTTTTTCCTATCTCAGATGTATCTTTTGTTTTCATTTTTACCATTATATTTCTATGTGTAATACTAGTTGGAATATTCAACATTCCTCCTTGTGATTCAAAATACATCCCTATACATATATATCCTTTTGGAATATCTTCTAAATTTTCATATAAACTTAAATCTTCTATATTGCTATTATTTCTTTCTGTTTCATCTACCCAGTTAGTACCATCTTTTTTTGTTACATACCATATCCTCCATGTCATTGTATCTGTGTCAAAAATAGCTTTTTCTCCATTTTCTTGTACTACAGGTTCTATTCCATCTCCATCAAATTTTACTAGCTTATTTACACTCTTTATTTCTGTTCCTAAATCATTATCTGAGTTTTGTCGTATATTTAATCTTATTTGGAACATTTGATTTTTTGTAATTGCTATCTTTCCTAAGTTTGATGTTGAAAGATCACCTCCAAAATAATCTCCATTGGCTTTTATAATTTCTATACTATGACTATAAACAGCCTTTGATATTTCATGTTCTAGATTATTTGTATCATCATTTGTTATAACTTGTTCTGTTGTTTCTTGACTTGATAATGTACTTACATACATATTTTCATCTTCAACAGTCAAGTAATATGTTCTATTTTCATTTGTTGTTTCTTTATTGTCAGGTACGAATATTTGAAAAAATGCTGTGCTAAAACATCCTATATTTTCTCCATAATCTACTGCTTGGCCTAATGTATAGTAATCATCGTATTTTGGAAATACCCCATTAAATTCATAATCACTTATAGTTGCATTTATCACATTTCCATTTTCTTGTGCTAGTATTTTTCCGGAATTATATATCATACCTTCTTGTCCCGTTTCTCTATACATCCCATATGGCAAGTTTCCATCATCATAGCCTGTATAATTTCCGAAATACATATTTCTATCTTCTATATTTCCAAATGCTGGATTTACATGTGGTTTTCCTATGTTTATCTTATAATTCCATAATCTAGGTGTTGCTAAATCTGTTATATCTGTCGTTACTTGTTTTCCATCTATTGTTTCTCCTGCTTCCAATTTCGTTTTAATATCAAATGTAATATCTCCTTGTGGATATTCTAACCCTTTTAATCCTTTCTCTGTGTCTTCGTTATATAATTGTAAAACTACTCCATATCCATACATTCTTCCTGTAACTTCGCCATTTCCGTCATTAAAATCTACTGATACTTTTGGAGTAAATCTGCTATATTTTACAAGCTTTATATTAAACCCGGCCTTTGCAGAAACTGTTACTGGGTCTGTATCTTGTATCTCTTTTGCTTCATATCCTTCATTATCAGGATTAGTCTCATTTCCTTGCATCCACAATTTAAATGTTGGAGTTAATTTTGTTCCATTTCCCACTCAATCTAACTTTAATACAAGTGATAAAGTTTGTTTTCCTGGTACTGTTATTATTTCATCACTCATTTCATATTGTGCTGTAAATGTTAAACCATCATCACTTAAAACTCCTGTATCTCCTGCCCATGTCATATCATCTAATGACCATTTCATTAGTCCTGCATTTTCTTCTGGTAGTTTTGCTTCTACATAAATAACTCCACCTCTAAATTGGCTATATGTATTTACATCTTCACTTCCATGACCTGTTCTATTTAATGCTGTTGTTGCTTCCAAATTCCATGTTACTGTGTCAAAAGAGCGCACTATGTTATTACTTTCTGAACTATCATTTCCTGGCTCATCATTATCATCAAATGGTCCTGTTCCTGTTATTTTACTTGATATATCGACTTTTTCTACTATTGCTGAATCATCTGTTAGCATAGCTGAACCATCTTCAAATACTTGTGTATCTGCTTGTAAATCTATTTCTTCATTTACACTATCTTCGCTATTAAAATTGTTTCCAAAAGCATCCAAGCCATTTCTTATGTTTTCTCTAACTTCTGAATTTGTTAACATCAACGTAAATAAGCCTACCAATATTACCATTGTTAGGATAACCACAAATAGCTTACTTCTCAAACAATTTCCACCTTTCTTTTGGCATTCTTTTTTGCCTATTTTATAAAATGCCCCGTGTGTGTGTGTGTGTGTGTGTTACAGCCTCAAGGCTTTCAGGCTTTTTGCTTGATTTTTGTTTGCTGTCTTTTGTTCTCATCTTTCAATTCCTCCCTATAATGCGTTATATATATAATTATATTATCTTTAAACACAAGCTTCAATACTTAGCTATATCCATATTTATAATATATTTCTTATATATTTACGGATGCTATTTTTCGACAAATTATTACTTTTATTTTACATTTTTGTTACAAATGTTTCAATTTAGACTACATATTTTCTTTTTTCCTTAGGGAATAGCCGAAAAAAAATAGCACAAAAAAACCGGCACCAATTGCCAAAATGGCAAAATGAAACCGGCACCAAATGCTATTTTATTTTCTTCTTTTTCTAACAACCCAAATTACTAATCCTATCAAAATAATAATTGCTGGAACTGTAAATATTATAACTTTTATAACAATATCTTCTTGTTCAGAAACAGTATAGCTTTCTGTTTCATCAGTTTTTCTAATTGTTATAGTATCAGTTCTTTCTGTTAAATGTGAAATTGAATTTAATATAACATCTTCATTATTATATAAATCAACTGCATACATATAATATTGATTACTTACTGGAATTTGTAAATTTGAAGCACATAATTCATTTGAATATATTATAATTTCTGAGCTTACATCATCTGAAATTTTCTTTGTTGCGCGTGCTCCAACAACAAATGAACCTTCTTCTGAATCAGCATCTGTTCTTGTGTAAGATTTAGTATCAAAATTTGTTCTAACAAAAGCTGTATCACCTGTTGAAGCTATAGTTTCATATTCTACACCAAGTTCTTCTTGTTTTGTATCATCTGCTAGTTGAATTCTTCCTGCATCTACTAAGCACATTTGTAGGTTCATTCCTATATCACTCATAAAGCTTGCTGATGTATCTACTATTGCAAACTCTGGTGCATTTTGTAGCATTTTTGTTGTATCTTGTTCAAATATTGCTCCATATTCAATTGAAATTCCATATTGATTTAATATTACATCTAAATTTGGAGTATCTACATCTAATATATTTTGAGATGTTAAAAATAGAATTTTTCCTCCTCTTTGGATATATTCTAATATTTTATCTCTTTCCATTTCTGACATATCTTCTGCTAGTGTTGTGATTATTAAACAATCACAATCTTCTGGCACACTTCCTGTTGATAATATGTCTAAATATTCTACTTCATTTGCTTCATCTGTTAGTTGTGTTGTAATTGTTGATAATGATTGTTCTGGTTGATAATATGTTTTTCCTGAGTAAATATATATTCGTGGTTTTTCATCTATAGTTATTTCTACAATTGCATTTGTTATTGCTTCTTCTGTAGTGTCTATTTGTTGACCTGTAGAGTAATCTATAGTATATAAATCATATAATGATAAAGTTTTTTCTTTATCTCCTGTTTTTACAACTATTAAACTATCTGTATCATCTAATTCGTATTCTGTTTTTAGATCTACTCTTGATGATAAGTCATCTATTTTTTCTATTGTTATTTTATCACTTACTGTTTCATATTTTTCTGCATATTCTCCTATATATGTATAATCATCCAAGTTTATTAATTGAATTGTTATGTCTTCATCTAAGTCTTTTATTTTGCTTTTTGTTTCATCTGATAAAGAATATAATTTCTTTTCTGTAAAATCTAAATCTTCTATTTCTAGTTTGTCAGCTAATATAGTTAATCCTATGTAGCATACTATTATTATTACTGCTAAAAGTATTGTTGTTGTACCTTTTATTAGCCATTTGTTTTTTATGATTTCTAAAAACTTTTTCACAATTTCATCTCCTATCTATTTTACTAATCTTCTTCTTTGCATTACCATTATTGTGAATGATGTGAACATTGCAGTAAATGCTAATAAACTTATAACTTCTTTAAATGAAATTACTCCATTTGGAAAATCTTGATAATAATTCATTATTGCTAGATTTGCAAAAACATTGTTTAAGTCTTGCATAAAAATTGACATTATTAAAAATGCTATTGTTATTACACCTGCTATTATTTGATTTTCTGTTATGCTTGATGCAAACATTCCTATTGATAGTCCTGCTGAACTTACTAGTATAAATCCTAATATATGTACTAGTACAACTTTAATGTTTGGTGTACCAAAGTGCATTACTATAAAGAAATACATTAATGATATTATTAATGTGATTATTATTACTGCTAGTGCTGCAAATAATTTTCCAAATACAACACTAGACATTTTTACTGGAGATGTTAATAGTATTTGTTCTGTTCCTGCTTTTCTTTCTTCTGCAAACATTCTCATTGTTAATATTGGTACAATTATCATTAGTCCATATAGTGCTGTATAATAATATAATGAGCCTAAATTTACTGTTCCAAAATCAATTGTTGTTAAATAAAAGAATACACTAAATACAAATAAAAATATTCCTATTACTACATATCCTATTGGAGATAAAAAGTAACTTTTAAATTCTTTTTTGAATACTGCCCACATTATTCTTCTCCTCCTTCTTTTTTGCTTTCCTCACTAGGAATAGGTTCTTCTGTATTTATTAATTTCATAAATGCGTCTTCAAGTGTGGCATCTGCTTTTTTCATCTCGAAAATTGTTATTCCTTCTTTTGCTAATGTTTCGAATATTTCTTTTCTTATATCTACTTCATTTTCTGCTTTTATTATATATTTTTTGGTTTTATCTTCGTTTTCGTTTACAAGTTTAATCTCTTTTACTTTTTCTAGTTTTTCTTTTATGTTTTCCATTTTGTTTTCAGGGTCTTCTACTGTTACATATACTGAATTTTCATTTACAACTTTATTTTCTAAGTTTTCTGGTGTATCTATTGCAACAATTTCTCCTTTGTTTATTATTATTACTCTATTACATATTTGACTTACTTCTGATAATATGTGTGAACTTAATATTACTGTGTGTTCTTTTCCTAGTTCTTTTATTAAAGCTCTTATTTCCGTAACTTGTTTTGGGTCAAGCCCTACTGTTGGTTCATCAAGTATTATTACTTTTGGGTCTCCTACTAATGCTCCTGCCATACTAACTCTTTGTTTATATCCTCTTGATAAGTTTTTGGTTAGTTTGTTACTTACTTCTGCTAGTCCTGTAGCATCTAACACTTTTTTTACTTTTTCTTTTTTCTCTTTTGAAGGTATTCCTTTTAGTTCTGCCATATATGTTACAAATTCTTTTACTGTTAAATCACTGTATAATGGCACTCCTTCTGGCATGTATCCTATTTGTCTTTTTGCTTTTCTTGGTTTTTTTGAGATATCATACCCATCTACTATTATTCTTCCTGAAGTTGGTTCGATAAATCCTGTTATCATATTCATTGTGGTACTTTTTCCTGCTCCGTTTGGTCCTAAAAAGCCTACGATTTCTCCCTCTTCTATTTCAAAATTGATATTGTTTACGGCTACAAAGCTTCCGTACTTTTTAGTAACATTTTCAACTTGAATCACGATTTTTCCTCCTCATCTTTTTGTTCTTATGCTATATTACCATTCACGAGTTTTTTTGTAAATAATTTTCACGGAAATTTCACATTTGTATATTATTGAATGCAAACTGATTGACAAGTGAACAGAAGTTTGATATTATATATAACAAATTAATAGAGGTGAATTTTAAATGAACAATAAAAATTTATATATAAGAAGTAGTTCAGCAGAGTTTTTGATATTTGAACAACAAAAAGAAGAAAAAGGAATAGAAGTGCGTTTTGAAGATGGAGATTTATGGCTTACTCAAAAAGCATTAGGAGAATTATTTAATACTACAAGAAATAATATAACTATACATCTTCAATATATATATAGTAGTAATGAACTTGATGAAATTTCAACTAGTAAGGATTTCTTACTAGTTCAAAAAGAGGGAAATAGAGAAGTAAAAAGAAAAATAAAGTACTATAATTTAGATGCAGTAATTTCTGTTGGATATAGAGTAAATACAGATAGAGCAATTCAATTTAGAAGATGGGCAACAAATGTATTAAAAGAGTTTTCAAAAAAAGGATATATTATAGATAAAAAAAGAATGGAAAATGGAACATTTTTTGATGAAGATTATTTCGAATCATTACTTGCAGAAATTAGAGAAATAAGATTATCAGAAAGAAGATTTTACCAAAAAATAACAGATATATATGCAACATCTATCGATTATGATAGTAAATCTCCTACAACAATTAAATTTTTTAAAAAAGTCCAAAATAAGATGCACTATGCAGTAACTCATCAAACAGCAGCAGAGATAATTTATAATAGAGCAGACCATACAAAAGAACATATGAACTTAACTAATTGGAAAAATTCTCCAAATGGTAAAATATTAGAAACAGATGTAGTTATTGCTAAAAATTATTTAAAGAAAGAAGAACTAGAACAATTAGAACTTATTGTTTCAGCTTTCTTAGATTTAGCAGAAGCAAGAGCAAAAAGAAATATTCCGATGACTATGGAAGACTGGGCAAACAGAATAGATAAATATTTATTATCAGATGATAGAGATGTATTAAAAGATGCAGGTAAAATATCTCACGAAATAGCAAAAGAAAAAGCGTTAACAGAATTTGAAAAGTACAGAGTTGTACAAGATAAATTATACAAATCTGATTTCGACAAATTAATAGAAAGTAGTGAAAATTAACATATTAGAATAAAGAAAGAATTTTAAATGATGAACATCATATTGGAACACTCATAAATAACAAAAGTAATAATTTGAAATATTTTTCATAAATATTAACTAAACAATAATGTGAGGTTTTAATATGTACTTAATTTACCCATTTTTAATTTCTTTTGCTTTAATATTTTTTTCTGAACTAGGTGATAAAACTCAAATTTTGGTTTTATCTTTTTCAACAAAGAAAAAAGCTACTCATATTTTACTAGGAGTAGCTTTAGGCTCATTACTTAGCCATGGTATTGCAATTATTTTTGGTAGTAGTGTTGCTAATTTGGGTAATGATGTTTTTGTTTTTTATTTAAAATTTATTACATATTTGTCTTTTATTGTTTTAGGAATTTTTGGGTTCGTACATTCTCAAAAAGATAATACTCCTAAAAATATTTCTACACGAAATAACTCAAAATCGCATTTTATTAGTTTTATAAATTCCCTAACCCGTAATTGTGTTTTACTTGTTGCTTGTAGTATTGCTATTGGAGAATTTGGTGATAAAACTTTTCTAGCTTCTATAGGACTTGGAATTCAATATCCTTTATATAAAGTTTCTTTAATTTGTGGTGCTATTTGTGGAATGTTATTAAGTGATTCTATTGCTATTTTTTTTGGTAAATGGTTGGGTTCAAAGATTTCCGCTTCTACCATAGAATTTTTATCAAATATAATTTTCTTGGCTTTTGGGATATTCGGTATAATTGGATTATTGATAAAATAAAAGAGAGACCTTTCGGCCTCTCTTTTATTTTATCCTAAGGTTTAACCTATTACCTTTTTCTTTATGAAGTATACTCCTACTGATAAGACTACAAGTCCTATTGCAATAGCTGTTACATATAATATTGTGTAATTTGTTGAACCTGTTGGTGGTGTAATTCTTACTGTGATTGCATCATCATCTTGTTGATGATATCCTGGTTCCTCTATATCAAATAGGTCTTCTGTTATAGCTAGTTTTCTTGATTCTAAGCTTGGTATATAGTTACCTGGTTTATATTCTTTTGTAACTTGTTTGCTATTATTACTATGGTCTACTTCTTTTATTGTTCTAGCATTTTTCTCGTGTGTTTTTAGGATTTCAACATGGTTTTCATAAGTATAATCTTCAGTTTGATTTCCTAAAGTTCTACTTACATGTAGATATTCTGTATGTGAGTTACCTTCTCCTTCTGGACCACTTTGCTTAATTTGAGCAAATATGTTTGTTACAAATATTAGATATTGGTCATCTATTATTGCTTCATATGTCTTTTCAGCATTTGTTGATGTGTCTTGATTGTAACAAATTAGTCCATTATCTTTTAGGTAATCAGCTGTTACTTTTACCCAATGTTTATTTGTGTCTTCAGATAAATCAACTTCCATTTCATTATCTACATAGTCTACAACTCTTTGTACAGAGTTTGTTGCATAAGGTAGTTGTGAACCATCATCATATGTATTTTTTCCAAAGTAATAGTAATTTGCATTTTCATTTTCTGTAATATAATCTAGTGCTGTATTACCATCATATGTGATGTTTGTATTATTTGGTTGATTCATGTATTCAGCATGTTCTTCAGTAATATCTAGTGTTGGGTCATATTCTACTGGAGCTACTGTTGGGTCTCCTGTGTATTCTGTCGTTGTAACTTCAGTATTTTGATCAATATGTCCATAATCATAATCGATTTCACTATTATTTGTTACTGTTATTTCATATGTTAATTCTAATCTTGCATTTTGAATTAACTCTGTATCCATTTCTACTCTTAGCATTCTCTCTTTTGTAGATACATCATCTCTATCTACTATTGTGTCTTTTGGTCCTAGTGCTTGAACATAGTCTAAGTTACCTGAATATGGGTCTCCATCTACTAATACTTGTCCGTTACTTAATGTAATTTTGATATTTGATATTGATTTATCTATTATTATATCTTCTCTTGGTCTTTCAATTATACCAAAGTCAAATACTGATAGATTATCATCAAATTCTTCTCCGCCTTCCATTACATTACCATCTACTACAACTCCTCCATCATATCCATCTACATTTTGTGTTGTAGGGTCTATGTTTGAAGTTTGTTCTGAAGTATATTCTACTTGTAATTTGAATGGTTTTGTGTATGATGACATATTATGTGCATCTTCATAATTACTATATTGTAATGCTGGTACACTTAATCTTTCTGCTATGTCATCTAGAGCTATTGATACATGTGCATCTTCGCTTAATTCTAGATGCCATTTGTCATTTTCAGTACCTTGCATTATGTTGTATATAACAGGGTTGTTTTCTTCAGTAATTATTGTTGATTTGTAATTTCTAGCATTTATTACATTTCCGTTTATTGCTGTTTGAACATCTTCTGTTTGATTTAGGTTATCAGCTGTATGTGCACTATTATATTCAGATTCTGTTACCAATTCTGTATTTGGAATTATATATTTTTCGTCATTACCATATGTAAATCTAATCATATAATTGTCTGAAGCTACACCAAATCTATTTGCTTGGTCTCCTTCGTTTGTACCAAATTGATAATTTCCGCTTTCATCAGTGTATACAATTGCGTCTTTTACTTTTACTACATTGTTTGCACTATCTGCTCCTAATTCAGGTATTGCTTCGTTTGTATTTGCTGTACCTGCAGAATATAGTTTTGCTATTCTTGGTCTTCCAGCTTCGTCAAGAATTACATTTCCATTTTCGTCTAAGTCGATTAATTCAACTCTTACGTTTTGTACTCCGCTTTCTCCGTCATCTGCTTTTAGACCATCTCCAAGTCTTTCATTATCACCATCATCTATATCTAAGTCTTCATATACGTTACCTGAAATTAATTTGTAGTTTGTTAAATCATCTGGTGTGTCAGTATCGTTTTTACTTAATAAGAATGTTGGTGCTTGGTCTGTATCGTTTTCATATGTCCAGTTATATGCTCCTATTTTTCCTGCTTCTTTTCTACTTGGTTCAGCATTTTCTGGTCCTGAGTTATAGTCTATAGCTGCATATGTTATATATTCTGTATCTTCTGAAGCATAGTTATCAAATTTTTCTGTAGCTAATTCATATTCAGATGCGTGTGTTCCATAAACTGATGTTGTTTCATTTCCATCACCTTGTTCTATATTTTCATCATCTCTTCTTATTGTTCCTTTACCATAGTATGTTGTGTATGATGCTATTTCTGAAACATTTTGTAATGGTGCATCCTCATTTAATAATCCTTTTAATGTTTCGTAATTTACTTTGAATTCTATTCTAATCCATCCATCATCACTTGCTGTTCCATCTAATGAAGTATCATTTGATAATATATCTACAGATGATTTACCAGCTGGTATTATTTTACCTTCTAGTATATTTGTATGTACTTCGTGGTAATCTGTGTCTGTTACACTTCCTGTATGATTTCCTTCTGGTGCATATTGTTCATATGTTCCAGCATCTTCAGTTTGTTGCCATCCTGATGATGTGTTTTCTCCTTGATATATTGAATAGTTTGCATCAAAGTAGTTTACTATGTCTTGTACTTCTACAGCTAATGTAGATGATCTATTTTCTACTTTCATCATATATGTTACATATACTTGTAAAATATCTTCTACACCTTGATTTTCTTCAGAGTTTATATATGCAATATCTGCTGGGTTTATTGGTCTCTTATATACATCTGTATATTTCTTTTGGAATCTTACTTGCATGTCTACTTCATTTTCTGTAACTCCTGTTCCTAAATTTTGAGCTCTATAGAAATATGTATATTCTTGTCCTTGCATTATTACTCTTACTTTTTCAATGTCTGAAAGTATTGCTATGTCTGGTTGCTCTCTTTCATACAATCCCATATTTACATTTGTTATTTCGTCAAGTGTTGAGTACTCATATGCTGCAGTCCATTTGTCTGCAAAGTTATATTCAGATTGTTGTGTTGAAGCGATTATTGCATAATCTCCTTCATTTGAGTAACCATCATTTGTTGGGTTTGTAACTTCTATTGTTTTTTCTGTTTCTTCATATCCCCAATGTTGATTGAATGTTCCTATATTAGCTCCTTCTATTGAGCCTTTTTCTGCTCCATCTTCATATTGTAAACGTGTATATTCTAAGTTATATGTATGGTTTCCATTTTCGTCTAGAGCTTCTGCTCTTACTATTGTGCTAAAGTTTTTATCTACTCTATCTCTGTCTTTTCCGTCTGCTACTCCAGATTCTCCTTCGATATGGTTTGATGGAACTTCTTCTACTTTTGATAATCTATTGTCTCTGATTTCTACTCTTTCTTCTTCGCTTATGTCATTATAGGTTTTTCCAGCATATTCCCAATCTCCGTTTAAGTCTCTTTGTGTAGCTACTGTTGTGTAAACTAAACCATCATATTCAAATTCAATGTAGTATTTGTCTAAGTCATCTATTAATAAGTCACCACTTTCTTCTGATGGGTCTAATACGATTTCACCGTTACTTGCTGTTGGTTGTTTGTTTTCACCATAGTCGTCTACTAAGTAACCATCGTTAGCGTCTATTTCTGATCCATTTGCTAATTGATTATCTCCATCACGGTGTGTACCAAATTCATACCAACCATGTTTATATGGGTCATCATCTGCAACATATGGATTGTCTCTTGTTACAGTTTCAGCAATTTTTACTGCTGATCCATCATCTAGTTTCTTATATAAATAAACTTTGATTCCGTTGAAGAATTTTTCATTTTCTCCTATTATACTATCTATTGAATTATTTTTTGTTTCATCTGGAATGTCTTTCCATACTTGTCCTGATATACGTATAAACATTTGGTGGTTTTGTATTACTGTAGATGTTCCTTCATCTGTTCCTACGTTGTCAGTTACATTACTTGGTAATCTATTTATAGTTACCCAACCATCTGGCGCATTTTCGTCAAATGTTACTTTGAAGTTGTTTAAGGTGTCTGTATCTGCTAGATATCCATAGTTAGGGTTATATACTTCCTCTAAGTGATATACTACTGTGTCATTTCCGTTTGTACTCATCAGTAAGTTAACTATTGATAGTTTACCTTCTTCATCGGTTACAAACCTCGTTGCCTGGTCTATTCCTACTATCTGATATCCTTCTGTACCGAGCGCCGAATCTTCTATCGTCCTGTCTTTTATCCTTACATCCCCGACCGCTCGATCTGCATATCCATCTTGTCCGTCTACCTGGACTCGTATATATCCGTTTAATGGTGCTGATGTTGAATCTCCATCACGAACTTCTGCTCTTAATACGAATTCAACTCCTGCTAATGTTTCTCCATTTCTGTCGTCTATTTTTTCTATATGCATTCCACCGGTTTGTTTTTGGTTATACATTGTGTATGTAAGTAGTTCAAAAGATGTCATTTCTCCGCCTCTTACACTACTATTTATATCTGAATCGTAGTTTCCATCATATGAATATTTTGCATTTTCTAGTCTGGTATATCCATATTTTCCGTTTTCAACTTCTATTAGAGTATATGCTCCCATTCTTAATCTTGTAAATTTAATTTCTCCACTGCTGTTTGTTAAGAACCTTGTTGCATCTTCTTTACTTGATGAGAATGTTGCAGTATAATCTGTTCCGTCTACAGTTACTGTAAAGCTGTCTGGATATGGTGCTTTGAAGTTATCTCCTGCATTAGGCAATACCCATGATCCATCATACATTTCAACAAATGGGAAATTTCCACCATCAAATTTGAAATACACTTCTTCATTAACTTTTATTTTGTCTACTCCATCTAGTTTTAAGAAATATGATCCACTTGTTGTATTTATGCCTCTACCAATTATGAATTCCTGATCTTCTAGATTTCTATTTGTTTGGTCTGCGTCTTTCTTTTGTAATAAAATATCTCCATGTGCTCTCATTACTAAATTTATTGTAATTTTATCTGACATATCAACTTGTTGTGTGATTATTGTAGTGTTTCCACCACCACTACCACTACCGTCTCCGTTTCCGCCTCCACTGCCGTCTCCGCCAGTGCCTGTTGTACCCATTGATTGTAATTGTCCTGGTTTACATCTACCTGGGTGTCCACTACCAGATGGTGTTAATAAGAAGTTTGTATCACCATTTGATGTAGTTATTATTATCTCTCTTGAATATGTATATCCTGCTTCTACTTCTAATGAACCTAGAAACATTGTGTCTTTTGGTAAAGTTATATTGAATACCATATCTAACTCTTTACCTGCATTTTGTCCAGATGAACCTTGAGAACCAAAGTCTTTAATATTCTCATATGTTATTGTTACTCCTTCTACTGATCCTGGACCTGTAATTGATGCTGTTTTTGTTACTGTGTCTCCACCAATTGTCATATATTGATATTTTATTGACCAAGCAATTTTGTTTTCATCTATTCCTGTTACATAGTTTGCTTCTAGTTTAGTATGTACTCTAAAGTTTGAAGTTTTTATATTCTCTCCATCTTCTGTAAAATTAATATTGTTATAATTGTTACTTGTATCTGTAATATTTGATAATGAAATATATTTTTCATCTACTGGAATATTTGTGTCTCCTTCTTCAACTGGGTCTTGTACTTTAGATGTTATTCCAATTATTTTATGAGGTGCATTGTCACAGAAGTTTTTTGAGTGGTCTGTACAGTAAAATATTATAGTATTTCCAAATTTATCTTTTATTGCATTTCCATTTGAATCACAAGCTTGTGCTCTAACACCATAACCATTTGTATCTATACCTCTTATATATTTTACTTCTACATAATTTCTACCTACTGTTTCTGTTTGGCTTCCTCCATCAACCCAATCTTGAAGTTCATCATCCCATACATCTTCTAGTTCTCTATCTTCTTTTACCCAATATATTATGTAATACATCCATTCTCCGTCTTTTTGTATAGGACCTCTATCTATTTCTTCATAATATTGGTTTCCTGAAGCTTCTACTACTGGATAAGATTCCCAATCGCCAGGTATTGAAACTGTTTCATTTAAAGCTGCTTCAGTTTTGATTGGATTAAGTACTAAACATAGTCCTATTACTAAAATGAACATAAATATTTTTGGTAATTTTTTATTTTTAAATAATATTATAGCAAATGCTATTAATGCTAAGATTAATGCTATTCCCATAGTTATACCAATCCACCTTATCAAACCTGTTGAAACTTGGATTAATACTTCTGCTTTAGATGAGTTATTACTTGAATTTCCATCTTCAACAGCTTTTTCATTACTACTTATACTTATTGTAGCATTATTTGTAGTTGTACCTACATTATCACCTGTCATTCGTTTTCCAAGTATTAATGTTAGTTCTTTGCTTTCTCCTGCTGGTATTACTTCTGTTGCTAATGCATTTGAATATAATTTTCCATCACTTGTATACCAATCACTATTTAATTCTGAATAGAATGTTAGTCCATCTGGTAAATCATCTTCAATTAATCCTACTCTTCCGTCTAGTTCTCCTTTGTTTGTTACTACCATCTTGTATTCAATCATTACTGTCGCACCATTTATTTGTTTTGAATGGATTTGTACTTGAGCAAATTGCTTATTATCGTAGTCATATGTTTTTGTTTCTTTACTTGTTTGTACTACTATTCTGTTTATATATTTTTGAAGTTCCATATCAAAAACTTTCTTTTCAACTAAACCTATATCAATATTTGATAAGTTTTGGTCTGCTTCTAATGTATCAGTTATACCTACTACTCTTTCATTTCCATCAATTGTAATTGTATTTGAAACTGCATCTGAGTTTCTTGTATCTGATACATTTGCTTCTTGATATGTTGTTAAATTGTATTCATCTGTATTGTATAAGAATACAACTACATATTTTCCTTGTGGAATATCTGTAAATTCATAATAACCACTGTCATTTGTTGTTACTACTAAATTAGATCCGTTATTTTTTACAAATTCGTTATTTTCATAATCAAATAACATTACTTGCATTCCGCTTAATGTACTTTCTGTTGTTGATCTTCTACCATCTTCTTCTGAATCAACCCATGCTGTTCCAGATATTGTGAATTTTTGTGTTGATGGTGTATCTGGATCTTCTGGTGTATCTGGATCTTCTGGGTCTGTTGGTTGATCTGGATCTTCTGGGTCTACTGGTGGATTATCTGGATCTATTGGTTCCTCTGGGTCAACACCAGGTATATGATTATAACTTAATAATTCGTTTTCTAATACTGCTGTTTTAGTTTTTATATAATCTCCTTCAGCTACAAATTTGTTTGTAACAGTTGCTGAATTTAATAGCATTTTTGCTTTTGCTGTTATTTTCATTGTAACTGTCTTACCTTCTGGTATTGTTAATGTTCTATTTATATTAGGTGCACTTTCTTCATCATATCCTTCTACTGTTGATTTACCTGATATAGATACTGTTTTTGTTTCTTCTCTATATGTTTCTACTCTATTTTGTACATCAGGATAGTCTGGATCTGTTACATATGAAGTTTCAATTATATAATCATTATAAGTTAAAGATATAGGTTCTAATCCTTCTGAGAAGAAATCTTTTACATTTACATCTGTATATGTAGCAATTCCTCCCCAAACTTTTCCTACATTTTTAATTGTTACAGTATATGTTATTATGTCATTGAAGTTTAGTTGTTGCCCTTCTTTATCTGATGTCATTGTAACTTCTACAGCTTCTATATTTCCTTTATCATTTGTTTGATTTGAAATATATGTTCCATAGTCTGGATTGCTTGCTGTTGCTACACCTTCTAGTGTATATTCATATCCGTCTTCTTCGTTAAAGTTTTCAACAATTCCACCTATTGATAATAATATATATCCTGTTTCTGTTTCACTCTCTGGTTTTATTGATGTTATATTATATGAGAATAAGTTCCCTTCATATCCTCCTATTTCTTCATCTCCAGATGTTGCTCTTTTTATTTCAAGTATTGGTGATAATTCAAGTGTTACATCAATATCTTTTAATTCTTCATCTGTTAAATTTGTTACTTTTATACCATATGACCAGTCTTTTCTACCATTTCCAATTTGTGATGTTAGTTCAAGACTTAGTTTGGCTTGTTTTATTACATTTGTTCTTGTAGCATTTGCAACTGATGTTCCGTTTACTGTAAATGTCATACTTGAATTTACATTATCTTGGTCATCTGATAAATCTTTTACTTTTAATTCGAATTCTCTTTCTACTGTAGCTCCTGGTGCTATTGTTCCAGCATCTATTGTAATTTGCCTATCTGCTTTTTCAATATATTCGTATTGCATACTAAATGTATAGTAATTTCCATCTGGATGGTAAACATATCCACCTTTTGCTAATTCTACATATGTCATTTGTTCTGGTATATTTACTACAACTTGAACATTTCTAGCTGTTGAATTTGTATTTGTTATTTTTATAGTTTGTTTTATTATTTGTCTTTCATATAATTGTCCACCATTAGAAATGTTTTGATTTCCAATTTGTTGTGTTGTTTCAATGTTTATTCCTTCTGCATTGTCTTGTATTGGTTGTTGTGTTTGTTCGTCATTATCTACTGTTGGAATGTCTATAGCTACTTTATTTAATAATGTAATTGGAATTTCTTCACATGCTTTTTGTTCTACACTATATGCTGTATCTCCTGTCATTTCGTTTGTATATGTTAGTTTCATATTTGTTTGTGTATTTTCTAATTGTTTTTGTACATATACTTTAGCAGGTATTAATATATTTGTTCCTTCAATTAATGAATTTTGTTCATAAGATGTTTGTTGTCCTGCAAGTGTGATTGTTATTACTTTGTTTCCACTTGCGTTTGTACTTACTTTTGCACTTGTTATTGTAAATGCTTTGTTGTTGTACATTTCTTGAACATCACCTAATACAACTTCTTCAACTTCTGCTGGCATTTCTATTGTTATTGTTGGATTTCTAAATAAGCTATATTTTGGATCATCTGTTCTTAATGTTGCTGTAAGTATTACATCATTAGCAACATTGTTTACTAAGTTTGTTGTATTTAAACTTATATCTACATTAGATATAGCGTTTTTTGTTTCCACATCATTTGATGAGATTGATTCTATTTTTGTTACATCTGTTTGTTTAGTCTCTTCTTTTTGAACTTTCTCTCCATCTTCATTTGTTTCTTCTACAATAACTTTTTCTTCGATTGTATTTATACCTTTTACTGCTACATTTGTTCTTATCTTATTATAAGTCATTCCTGGTTGGATTGTTTTTGTGTTTACAAATTCTAATATTCCTTCTTTTGCAGGATTATTTATTTGTATATTTAAAATAGTTGTTCCTTCTGGATATGTTATTATTATTTGTCCATTTTCATCAGTTTCTGTATCTTTATTCAATGTCTTTGTTTCAGTGTCTGAAATTTTTACATCCATTGAACCATTGTCACCTAGAATGTTTAATAGATTATTTTTGTCAATAGATATTTGTTTATATGTAACTAATTGATTGTTATCAATTTCATTTTGCTCATTATTTATAATTTTGTTTGAAATTTCTAAAGCTATTTTTTGTGCTACATCTTTATTACTAATAGTAGTTTTTAGTGTTTCTGTGTAATCAGTTTTATATTGGTTTTCTGGGTTTAATGTATTTGCTGTTATATATCCATTATAAATATCTGAATTTGTAAATTCTATAGAGAATATATCTCCAACATTTCTAATTACTTGATAATTATTTATAATCTCTGTAGATACATTTGTAACATTTTCATGTTCAACTTCCATGCTAGTTTCCACTTTAATTTCTACTGTATTGTATCCTTGAACTTCTTTATAGGTATCACTATCATATATGAAGATAATTTCATATTCGTCTCTTGCATTTTCAACATACTCAGAATAAATGTTACCATCTTCTCCTGGGTTATTTTCAGCTGTTATTTTTAGTGAACCCGTACTTGAATTATACTCGTAATTAGCTGATTTTCCTCCATTTGTAGCTTGAGTAGATTTTACTATAACTTCTGCTCTTTCTGGTTTTAGCCCATTGATTTCAGGTGCTTGTACAGTTGTTACAGACTTTTTAATTGGTCCATATTGTTCTCCTTCACTGTACTTTATTCCAGTTTTAACATTAGCCTCAATCAATAAACCTTTGCTACCTGTGTCCGAATCTGGTGTGGTAGTATCAAAGTTTATGTATTTCTTTGACGCTAATTCAATTATAGTTTCTGCTATTTTTTGCTCCTCTTCTGAATTTATTTGATCTGATATTGTACTAGCAGCTTCTGATATTACTAACAATACTGAGCTGTTAAGTAATAGTACAATTAAAATTAAAATAGACAATATTTTTTTCTTCATATCTTTTTCCTCCTATACCTTGTCTTATTTTATATTAATTATCTTTTGTACATAAGTCAATATCTTTGTTTTTATCAGTTTTTCTTTATTTTTTCCGCCTTTACGGATGCTCATTTTGTCGAATTATTACACTTTTATTAAGTTTTTGTTTCATTTGTGTTACATTTTTAGCGTTTTTTATGTTTTTGTCTAGGGCCAACTGTGTTTATTCAATTCCTAGATATTCGTTATATGTCATTTCTTTGTCTATTAATTTGTCATTTTTTATATCAATAATTCTGTTTGCTACAGTTTGTGTTAATTGATGGTCATGTGAAGTAAATAAGATTATTCCTTTAAATTTACTCATTCCATCATTTACTGCTGTTATACTTTCCATATCTAAGTGGTTTGTAGGTTCGTCAAAAATCAAGAAGTTTGCTCCTGATAACATCATTTTTGCTAATACACATCTTACTTTTTCTCCTCCAGAGATTACATTTGCTTTCTTTAATGATTCATCTCCTGAGAATAACATTCTTCCTAAAAATCCTCTTACATATGTTTCGTCTGGGTCTTTAGAATATTTTCTAAGCCATTCTGTTAAATTTTCGTCTGTATCAAATAAATAGTTATTATCTTTTGGAAAATAATCTTTTGTTATTGTTGTTCCCCAGATTAATTCGCCTTCATCTGGTTCTATTTCTCCTGCTATAATTTGGAACAATACTGTTTTAGCATTTTCGTTGTCTGCTAAGAATGCTATTTTGTCTCCAGGTTTTACAGTAAATGAAATATTATCTAGTATTTTTTCTCCATTAATTGTTTTAGAAATATTTTTTAATTGTAATATTTCTTTTCCTGGTTCTCTATCTGGCTTAAAGTCTACATATGGATATCTTCTATTAGATGGTTTAATCTCATCTAATTCGATTTTCTCCAAAGTCTTCTTTCTTGATGTTGCTTGCTTTGATTTTGATGCATTTGCACTAAATCTTGCTATAAATTCTTGTAGTTCTTTGATTTTTTCTTCTTTCTTCTTGTTTTGTTCTTTCATTTGTTTTAGCGCTAACTGACTTGATTCATACCAGAAATCATAGTTTCCTGGATATACTTTAATTTTTCCAAAGTCTACATCTGCAATATGTGTACATACTTTGTTTAAGAAATATCTATCATGTGATACTACTATTACTGTGTTTTCGAAATTTATTAAAAATTCTTGTAACCAGTTTATGCTTTTTAAATCCAAGTCATTTGTTGGTTCATCTAGTAGTAATACATCTGGATTTCCAAATAATGCTTGTGCTAATAAAACTTTTACCTTTTCTCTAGCTTCAAGTTCACTCATTAACTTATAATGGTTTTCTGGTATTATCCCTAAGTCATTAAGCAATATTGCTGCATCTGATTCAGCATTCCAACCATCTAATTCTGCAAATCTTTCTTCTAGTTTTGCAGCTTTCATTCCATCTTCTTCTGAAAAGTCTGGTTTCATGTATATTGCTTCTTTTTCTTTCATAATGTCATATAATTCTTTGTTTCCCATTATTACTGTATCTATTACTGTATATTGTTCAAAAGCAAAGTGATCTTGTTTTAATATTGATAGTCTTTCACCTTTTTCTAGTGATACATCTCCTTTGCTTGGTTCTAATTCTCCTGATAATACTTTTAGAAAAGTTGATTTTCCTGCTCCATTTGCTCCTATTATTCCATAGCAATTTCCTTTTCCAAATTTTATATTTACATCTTCAAATAAAACTCTTTTTCCAAATCTAACTGTTACTCCGTTTGCTGTTAACATTTTATCCTCCTTAATCGCTTATTTAACGCGCAGTTTCTCACTCTTATATTATAACATAATTTGACATATTTTACAAGCTATTTTTGTGTTGAATTTGTTGATTTTTTTGTCGTTTTATGATATTTTTTAGAAAAAAGGGGGACTTGTTATGAAAAGAGCAAAAAAAATAATTTTATTATTCATTTCTATAGCTATTTTAACCTTTCTTTTCTTATTTTGTTACGACCATTTTTGGCTACATAACAAATGTAGTTTAGAAAACGATTTTGCTTCTTATACAGGGCAGACAAATGACACGGAAAGTAATTTAAGCACAGGAAATAATGAAAATGTTGAACCTGTAAAAGAAGATGTTAATATTAAAATGACTGTTATCGGAGATATAATGTGTCATAATTCACAATATAAAGATGCTTATGATGGTTCAACATATGATTTTTCATATGTTTTTGATGATATTAAAGATTATATTAGTAGTGCAGATATTGCTGTTGGAAATTTAGAAACCACTTTTGCTGGAAAAGAGCGTGGATATAGTAATTATCCTAGATTTAATTCCCCAGAACAATTAGCATATAATTTGAAAGATATGGGAATTGATGTGTTATGTACTGCTAACAACCATAGTATGGATACTAATTATTCAGGTGTTGTTAGTACTTTAGATTTTTTAGATGATGCTGGAATTTCACATATGGGTACTTCAAGAACTGCTGAAGAGCAAAATCAAATTTTGGTCAAAGATGTTAATGGCATTAAAATTGCCTTTTTGGCTTTTACTTACGGAACAAATGGTATTCCTGTTCCAAGTGCAAATTCATATTGTGTTAATTTGATTGACAAAGATTTGATTTTAAAACAATTGGAACTTGCTAAAGCTCAAGAACCTGATTTAATTTGTGTTAATATGCATTGGGGCTTAGAATATCAAAATGTGCAAAATTCTGACCAAGAAGATTGGGCTGATTTTCTTTTTGAGAATGGTGTTGATGTAATTTTAGGTAGTCACCCTCATGTTTTACAACCTATGGAGAAAAGAACTGTTACTCTTGAAGATGGAACAACTAAGGATTGCTTTGTAATCTATTCTTTAGGAAACTTTATTTCTGGACAAACTAAGAAAAATACTCTTACTTCAATTATTTTAAATATTTCTTTTACTAAAGATGGGGAAACTGGAAAGACTACAATTGGCGATGTTTCATATGTTCCTATTTATATGTATAAGTCTTCTTCTGGTTCTACTAAGAGATATAAACTTCTTGATATGACAAGTTCTATTGCCGAGTATGAGAATGGTTCTGATACTTCTATTGGACAGTCTACTTATTCTACTTTGAAGTCTGAACTTACAAGAGTTAATGAGATGATGGCGAAATAATATTATAATTATCCCCCAGTATAACTGGGGGATTTTCATATCGGCCTATAAGGCC
>ERZ1643249.1573-NODE-1573-length-22764-cov-5.403144_pt1 | contig 22764 bp, 18 predicted proteins | sample MGYA00579263_ERZ1643249 | MGnify/ENA primary metagenome ERZ1643249 (study PRJEB29033, sample SAMEA4952264) | chicken gut metagenome | biome: Broiler Chicken; feature: Gastrointestinal Tract; material: Caecum | place: Ireland | collected 2018 | study: Broiler... | reverse complement strand
ACGAAAGAAAATCCGTCACACTGAGAAATTATGGAAATGGAGACGGCAGAAAAATAAGACTGGAAGGAAAGACAGAAAAAATCAGACAGCTGGAAGTATGGGAAATGGAATCGGCATATCGGTTTGAGGAAAGGTTGGAAGGAAGTACAGAACATGAATAAGCAGTGGTGGAAAAGCAGTGTAGTATATCAGATTTATCCCAGAAGCTTTATGGACAGCAACGGCGACGGGATCGGAGACCTGAACGGTATCATCCGGAAGCTGGATTATCTGAAGGAATTAGGGGTGGATGTTCTCTGGATCTCTCCCATTTATAAATCACCGAATGACGATAACGGATACGATATTTCCGATTATCAGGATATTATGGATGAATTTGGAACTATGGAGGATTTTGACCGGCTTCTCGCAGGCGCCCATGAGAGAAAGATTAAGATTATGATGGACCTGGTGGTCAACCATACTTCGGATGAGCATCCCTGGTTTCAGGAAAGCAGAAAGTCGAAGGACAATCCTTATCGGGACTTTTACATCTGGAGGGATCCCGTAGACGGAAAGGAGCCGAACAACTGGGGAGCCTGTTTCGGAGGTTCCGCCTGGGAACTGGATGAACAGACGGGAATGTATTATCTGCATCTTTTCTCAAAAAAGCAGCCGGATCTGAACTGGGAAAATGATGAAGTGCGCAGACGTATCTACGAGATGATGAACTGGTGGTGTGAGAAAGGAATCGACGGATTCCGAATGGACGTTATCAGCCTGCTCTCGAAAGTACAGACCTTCCCGGACGGAGAAAAGGGAGACGGACTTTATGGAAACAGCGATCCCTATGTGTGCAACGGACCCCGGATCCATGAATTTCTCCAGGAGATGAATCGGGAAGTTCTGTCGAAATATGATCTGATTACGGTAGGCGAGACTTCTGGTGTTACTGTAGAGCAGGCAAAAAAATATGCAAACCTGGACGGGTCGGAACTGAACATGGTTTTTCAGTTTGAACATGCATTTCTGAACAATGGCCCGTATGGAAAATGGACAGATAATCCGGTGCCGCTTCCGGAGCTGAAGGAGGTCCTGAGTAAATGGCAGACGGAGCTGGAGGGAAAAGCATGGAACAGTCTTTACTGGGATAATCACGACCAGCCCAGAGCGGTTTCCCGGTACGGAAACGATTCGCCCCGATACAGAGAGGTATCGGCCAAGATGCTCGCCACATGTCTGCATATGATGCAGGGAACCCCCTATATCTATCAGGGGGAAGAACTGGGAATGACGAATATCTATTTTGAAAGTATCGATGACTACAAGGATATTGAGTGTATTGATAACTATTATGAGCTGACAGGCTCCGGTCTGATCAGCAAGGAGGATATGATTCGTTATCTTGGGCTGCGGGGCAGGGACAATGCAAGGACGCCCATGCAGTGGGATGATACGGAGAATGCCGGGTTTACCACAGGAACGCCATGGCTGAAGGTGAATCCGAATTATAAGCAGATCAACGCGGCGTCGCAGGTTCATGATGAGAATTCGGTTTTCAGTTATTACAAAAAGCTGATTTCCCTCAGAAAACAGTATCCGATTATCATAGACGGCCATTATGAACTGCTCCTGCCGGAGGATGATAAAATTTTTGCGTACACAAGAACGCTGGGAAAAGAAAAGCTTCTTGTAATCTGTAATTTTTCTGAGGAAACACTTGACTGTCCGCTGGGGCTGCCGGAACATGGGGAACTGCTGATTGCCAATTATGAAACGCAGGAAGACGGGGTGCTGAAACCTTACGAGGCGATTGCTGTTCTGACGACGGAGGAATAGACGGTCAGAGAAATCCGGGATTGTTTCCTTCCGGAAAAGCGGATTTCAGGGATATCGTCATGAAAGACAAAATTGGATCATTGCGTGAAAGGGAGAAATCAGAATATGACAAGTCAGGCATTAAGAGAAGCACGTATTTATGAAGATGTTGCCGAAAAGATGATTGCAAAAGAAGAACGGCCGGTATTTCATCTGTCGGCACGTACAGGGTGGATGAATGATCCCAATGGATTTTCCTTCTATGACGGAAAATACCATATGTTTTATCAGTATCATCCGTACGATTCTCATTGGGGGCCCATGCACTGGGGACATGCGGTAAGTGAAGATCTTCTGCATTGGGAATATCTGCCGGCAGCGCTGGCCCCGGATGAAATCTATGACCGAAACGGATGTTTTTCCGGGAGCGCTGTTGCGCTTCCCGACGGCAGGCAGCTGCTGATGTATACCGGGGTGCAGCAGCAGCGTCTGGCAAACGGCGGGATCAGAGACATACAGACCCAGTGCCTTGCGGTGGGAAATGGAATGGATTATGAGAAATATGAAAACAACCCGGTGCTGGATGAAAACGATCTGCCTGAGGGATGCAGCGCTTCCGATTTCCGGGATCCGAAGGTGTGGAGGAAAGAAGACGGAACGTACTGCTGTGTAGTGGGAAATCGTCCGGCGGACGGGAGCGGACAGATTCTGCTGTTTACCAGCGTGGACGGCTTTTCCTGGAACTTTAAAAAGGTACTGATTGCCAACAACAACCGTTTCGGCAAAATGTGGGAATGCCCCGATTTATTCGAGCTGGATGGGCAGATGGTGCTGCTTACCAGTCCCCAGGATATGCTTCCCCAGGGATTCGAGTATCATAACGGAAACGGAACGTTGTGTCTGATTGGCGATTACGATAAGGAGACAGATACCTTTACCGAAAAACATAATCAGGCGATCGATTACGGCATCGACTTTTATGCGCCTCAGACCACACTTGCACCGGATGGACGCCGGATCATGATCGGATGGCTGCAGAATTGGGATACCTGTAATTTCAGATCACGGAATATGGCATGGTTCGGACAGATGAGTCTGCCGCGGGAACTCTTTATTAAAAATGGAAGATTGTATCAGAGACCGGTGAAAGAGCTGGAAAACATGAGGAAAAATAAGGTGGAATATTGCAATGTCGATATTTCCGGGAATGTCCGCCTTGACGGGATCAGGGGCCGCAGGATCGATATGGAACTGGTGCTTCGGCCGGCGGATCAGCAGAACATTTACCAGAAATTTGCGGTGCGTTTTGCGCAGAATGACCAGTATCAGACCTCCTTCAGTTTTCGTCCGCGGGAGTCTGTTTTAAAGATCGACAGAAAATTCTCCGGTTCAAGAAGAGCGATCATACATCAGCGCCGGAGCCTTGTGAACAGTAAAAATGGCGAACTGAAGATAAGAATTATTCTGGATCGTTTCAGCGTGGAGGCATTCATAAATGATGGGGAGCAGGTGATGTCGGCCGTCATTCATACGGATCAGGAAGCGGACGGTATTTCTTTTTTCGCTGATGGTGCTGCGAAGATGGACATAGTAAAATATGACCTCTGATCTGTGCGGAAAGACATGCGGAAAGCAGCACACTCTGTATACGGCTTATACGGCTGAGTGCCGTCATTCTGAGATTTTACATATATTGATTCTGAGAGATAAATATGGCGGCGATGGAATGAAAAAAAGAAATTCCGTACAGCAGAAGATGACAGAGTTTGAGTATGAAAGTACCCACAGATGCGGAAGATTTTTCAGAATACAGAAGTCATTGAAAGAGCTGGAAAAGCTTCTGGGTGGATCCGGGTAAAAGCGGAAGGGAAAGAAATAGCTGTCCGTCAGGTCTGCACGGTTATCCGTGCAGACCTGATAAAAATCTTTTCGGTACATGGAAGTTTACCGGTTTGTGTATTTTGACTTAAATATAAACAAATTATAAAAAATCATTGTGAATAATAACAAATCAGAAAATAAGTTAAAAAAAGGGTTGATTTTTTTGCGTGTATCGCATATAATAATTCTTGCGTTCCGATGAGGGACATCAAATAATCAAAAAAATATAAGGTTTGCGCCTTTAGCTCAGTTGGTAGAGCAGTAGACTCTTAATCTATTTGTCCAGGGTTCGAGTCCCTGAAGGCGCACTAAAAGCACTGTTTTTGCAGACGCGTGAGCTGCGGGGACGGTGTTTTTTTGTGCGGAAAAAGTAAAGAAAACTCTCTCTCATTTTCCGATGTGTCTGATATTTCTTATTGCTGAGACACAAAAGAAATGAGAGAGGGTTTTGCCGTATACATTCAGAAACATATATCGTACAGGAGTTTTCTTTCCGCTTTCGTATCGGCCAATGCCGTTCGTCAGGATAACCGGATAATCATGATTCCATCCACTGCCTGAACACTTCCTGTGGCGGGCCATACCGGCATGGAGGCAGCCTGCGCCTGCGCGAACGCCGCTTCCTCAGGAGTGGGGAGTTCCATATCGTATCCCAGCGTATCGCAGAAGCCGATGATACGTCCGGTGGAACCACAGTAGCTAGACGCATCCCACTCAAAAAATGAGACGCCGATCATTTCTCCTTTCTGCGCGCCGTCGGTAAGATTTGCGCTTCTGCTTCCGACAAACACAACCGGGTAATCCGCCATTCCGCTATCCGCAGCAATCTGCTCGATCCGCTCATAGATGGAAGACGCCAGGTCTTTGTCCTGATTATAGGTGACAAACGCCGTATGGAAAAGCTGCGTCATACTCTGGCCCTGACGGAGCGTCACAAAGACACTGATAAAACAGCAGAGAAGGGCCAGCGATTTCTTTGTAAACGTTGTGATGCCCGCCAGGAAGAAGGCAAATACAAAGACGTACGCAAGCTGTCCTCGCAGCGGCTGGTGCGTTCCGCCCACAACAGAGAGGAACGTGGGAGACAGCGCCAGAAGAATCAGTGCCGTAACATACAGCGGAAAGCCGGTTCGCTTCATGTTGTGTCCGCGATTCAGGAGCAGAGCGCCGCAGATCACCATAGCCGGTGTGAACATCCAGTGGAAGAACACTGACCAGTTTCCCAGATAAATCCGGGCGCAGTCAGACAGAACATTTCTCAGCGCCGCCCGGAATCCGATGGTCTTCCACAGAAACATATTGTTTACGTAATCTGTCGCGTCAATGCCGTAATACAGCCGGATAACTTTTCCTGCGAGTACATAAAGCACAAGACCGATGCAGAACACAGCAATATATTTCACGCAGCAGAGCAGCCATGGATATTTTCCCCGCAGCTGCACCGAAGGATTCTGGTAAGCCAGCAGAAAAGAAACCAGAGCCACAGAGATAAACAGCCCGGCAAAGGCCTGATAGGAACCGAAAGCCCAGACCATAAAGATAAGGGAGGGAGCAATCCAGAGGAAACTTTCTCTCCAGAACAGCCAGCGGCTGAAACAGTAAACCGCAGCGATGCAGAGCAGTCCGGCCCAGGCGATCTCAAAGGACTGAAGCGTAAAGAAAAACTGTTCCGCCAGACAGGGAGCGCTGACATATGCGATCGGGAAAATATAATAGAACAGCCATTCCTTCACACAGAAGTCGAAGAAAAATGCTGAGAATCCAAGAGCAAGAATCATCAGAAAATTAGATACATAGGGTACAAAAATATTCATTAGGAACAGCTTTTTCGTAAACACAAGACCAAAACGGTCAATGGTCAGCCAGGAATCCAGAAGCTCCTGCTGAGAAGAAAGAGCCGCTTCGCTGTCGATGGAAAAATCGTAGTAAAAAATCCGAACTCCATATAAAAACAGCAGAGCCAGTGTCAGAACACCGATCACACCTTTGTGACTTCCGGCAAATGCGGAGAATCTGGAAGCAGATCCCTTCAGCTCCGACCAGAAATCAGAACACAACTTTTTCATAACAGATAATCCTTTCTTTTTCACTCCCCGCGGACAGCTGTTTCTTTGGCGCGGAAGATTTGATATATAAAGATTTTAATACTTTTTCCCTGTCAGCACAATATAAGAATCACAGAGCCTGTCAGCAATGGTAACCGTTCAGCCAGCTGAACTGTTACCAGCAATCGCAGCCTTTCGTTCGGATCTGTGTATTTTCGGCACGGATCCCATGAAAGCACAGTACCTGCGGGCATCCGGCCGGAAACACGTACAGGAAACGCAAAGAGAGCGCGGAATTTATAAGTTCCGCGCTCTCTTTGCGTTTCCGTATTCTTCGCCTGCGTGCCTTTTGCCCGCGTTTTCTTATCCTTTTACTGCGCCGGCAGCCACACCTTTGATGATGTGTTTCTGGCAGGACAGATAGAAAATAATTACCGGGATCACCGCGAGAATCAGCGCCGCCATAATTGCGCCCATATCCACACGGCCGTAGCTTCCCTTCATATACTGAATTGCAATAGAGATCGTCTTGTACTTATTCAGATCCAGTACCAGATAAGGAAGCAGGAAATCGTTCCAGATCCACATGGTTTCCAGGATTCCGACGGAAATATACGTCGGTTTCATGATCGGCAGCACGATGGTAAAGAAGGTGCGCAGCGGCGTACATCCGTCGATCAGCGCCGCCTCCTCAATCTCAAGAGGAATTGACTTTACGAAGCCGCAGAACATGAACACTGCAAGCCCTGCGCCGAAGCCCAGATAAATAATGATGATTCCCCATGGGGTATTCAGCCTGGTCCGGTCTGCAACCAGAGAGAGGGTAAACATAACCATCTGGAATGGCACAACCATGGAAAAAACACACAGCAGGTACAGGGTTTTTGTAAATCGTGTCTTTACCCTTGTGATATACCATGCGCACATGGAGGTACAGATCAGAATGACCAGGACGGAACCAATGGTGATAAACACTGTCCAGCCGACCGCACTGAGCAGGCCGTATTTGTCGATGGCAGTCACATAGTTTTCGATTCCGTTCCAGGTCTTTTCTGTGGGAAACGTAAACGGTTCCTTGTTGATAAAGACTTTTTTCTTGAATGAATTCATCAGCACAATCAGAATCGGCGAGATATAGATCAGCCCGAGAATTGTAAAGACGATTGTGCCAATCATGCTCAGTCCACGTTTTCTTTTCATTTACTGCTGCACCTCCCTGGAACGTGTTGCCCGCAGCTGGATCATGCCGATCGCGACTACGATGACAAAGAATATAACGGCTTTCGCCTGACCGACGCCTTCCCAGCCGGTTCGTCCGTAGAATGTGTTGAAGATGTTCAGCGCCATCATTTCGGACATTTTCGACGGTTCGCCTGCAGTCAGAGACAGGTTCTGGTCAAAGAGCTTGAAGCCATTGGTGATGGACAGGAACATACAGATGGTAATCGACGGCATCATCATCGGGATCGTTACCCGGAAGAGCCGCTGGATTCCGGAGGCTCCGTCGATCTGCGCGGCTTCCATCACGTCCTCCGGGATTGACTGGAGTCCCGCGATATAGATAATCATCATGTAGCCGATCTGCTGCCAGCTTACGAGAATGATCATGCCCCAGAAGCCGTACCATTCGTTCAGTCCCAAAGCTGTCTGGTAGTGGGAGAGAATTCCGTTGAAGATCAGCTGCCAGATGTATCCGAGCACAATACCGCCGATCAGATTCGGCATAAAAAAGATTGTACGGAAAATATTGGTTCCTCTCATTTTCTGCGTCAGGGCCAGGGCCAGAGCAAAGGCAAAGATATTGATCACGATCAGCGAGACAACCGCGAACAGCAGTGTGTACCAGAAAGAATGCTGAAATACCGTATCTTTGAACGCCTCTATGTAATTGGAAATCCCTACAAATTTTGCATCGGTGACTGTGGTGAAATCGCAGAAGGACAGCCATATTCCCATCAGAAACGGGATGATAAAACCGAGAATAAATGCAAAGAATGTGGGAAGTACAAAAATCGGCATATAACGCCGGATTGCCTTTTCCATGAAATCGCCTCCTTTAAAAAAGCGGCTGACAGACTGCCTCTGTCAGCCACTTGGATTCCCTCTCGTTTTGTTTATTTGGCTGCTGCCGCTTCCGTTGCCCAGCCGTCAACAAATGCAGTTACAACCTTTTCCCAGTTTTCATCAGTCTGGTCTGCCGCATATGCGGTAAGCGCAGAGCCGACGCCGTTTTTCCACTCTTCAGAAGGCATGGTAGAGAATACCCATGTGACAGGAGTTTTTCCTTCGTCCAGGTATTTATTTGCCTCGTTTACAAGTGTATTTTCGGATTCCAGGTTTGACGGGAACGGGATCACAAATCCCATATCTCTGCACATTGCCTCCACGCCTTCGTCGGAGGTTACGCACCAATACATAAAGTCAAGCGTTGCCTGAATATCTTCTTCCGACGCCTTGGCGTTTACGCACCAGTAGTTCTCTGTGCCGGTGCAGACGCCCTGGTTTTCTTCGCCGTCCACGCCGATATAGATCGGAAGGATTCCAAGATTTTCATCGCCGACGTCCGCGATATTGTTATATTCCCAGGTTCCATTCTGATAGAAGACAGCCTCTTCCGTCACAAAATCAGCGGTAGCATCGTCTGCGGTTTTTGTGGAAATCTCAGTGGGCGCACAGGTGGCGTTGTTGATATACAGATCCCAGATCTGGCGATAGTTGTCGAGGTAGGTTCCCTTGATTGCGTCCGTGTTGTTGATTCCTTCGTCCTTATATTCATAGTAGATCGGAAGGTTTGCAAGGTGTGTCTTGAATCTCCAGTCGGAGGAGCCGTCCATGCCTGCGGAGGTAAACGCGGAGAAGCCAAGCTCGTCTTTCCTTGCGGTGATATCCTCTGCGACTGCCTTCAGACTGTCGAAATCGGTGATATCGTCGGCGGTGTATCCGGCCTTTTCAAGCAGCGATTTGTTGTAGATGATGCCGTAGTTTTCAATGACATAGGCAATGCCGGCTGTTTTGTCTCCGTCCTTCAGTGCGAAGCTTTCGTCGGACAGCTCGTTTGCGATATCGGTTCCGGTGAGATCGTAGCAGTAGTCTTTCCAGCTTGCCAGTCCGACAGGCCCGTTTACCTGAAACAGTGTCGGCGCGTCTGTCTTTGCCATCTCGGATTTCAGGGTTTTTTCGTACTCTCCGGAGGCAGCGGTCAGAACAGTGACCGGAACGCCGGTTTCCTCTGTGTAAGTTTCTGCAAGATCCTGCCAGTACTCATCGGCTTCCGGTTTAAAGTTCAGATAGTAAACCTTTCCCTTTGCTTCCTGCGTGCTGCCGGAAGAAGCGGAACTTCCGGAAGATGAACTGTCGTTTCCGCATCCGGTCGCCAGCCCGGCGATCATTGTCACTGCGAGTAACGCTGATAATACTTTCTTTCTTTTCATAATGTCCTCTTTCCTTTCTGAAAACGGTTCTGTAACTGTCCGGCCGCAAACAATTACGTTTTCCTTTGTTCTGAGGACATTATAGCAATATGGCCCGTGCAGACGGTAACAATTAAAAAACCATAACTGCCAAAAATCATACGTTGTTTATCGTAACCGTTCCGCCGGCGGAACGGTTACCGTCTCCCACTGTTTACTGTTCTTCCTGAAATTTCTGTATGCTTTCGTCTTCTCTGGCGGTAAATTCTTCCGGGGTTATTTTTCCTTTTGCCAGGTCCGGAAGGATTTCCCCGAGGGTCTCTTCCTGCAGGATGGAATTCCACTTGACCTGATAATTGGGAACGAGTTCAGGATTGGTTTTGTACACGGCAATATAGTCTCGTTCCGCGGGAATCATTTCCGAGAGATCTTTGACAAACAGTTCTTCCTTCTGTTCCAGATTCAGTTTTGTCCGCAGTTTCAGGAGAGCCGCCGCCGCTTCTTTCTGTTCGTCGGTATAACTGGAGACGATTGCCCAGCCGAATGTTTCCGGTGATGAGATCAGCCGGTTTTCCGGGAATGCAGAAAAGCGGACCTTGTCCTGCCATTCTTCCGGGATCTGGTCCATCATCCAGTAGCCGTTGGGAATCATTGCGGCCTGACCGGAAAAGAAATTTTCATAGGACACGTCAAAATCTGAGTACAGCGCGTTTTCTGTGGTATAGGAAAACAGTTTCTGCAGGGTCTTTGCAATGCGCAGGCCGGACGCATTCTGATAGGTTTGCGGATAAAACTGCTGCATAAACGTAGCGCCCTCCTCTGTTGAGGCGGCCTCCGCCGTAGCGATCAGCATAGGCGCCCAGGCCGTCCCTTCTGTGTGCAGCGCAAGGGGAGTGATTCCGTGGCTTTTCAGCTTTTCACAGCAGTCCCAGAACTCTTCCCATGTGTCCGGAAATTCTTCAATTCCCGCCTGTGCGAACAGTTCTTCATTCCAGTAGATGCCGGAACAGGAGAAGGCCGCCGTGCTGATCGGACTCAGGTAAATACTTCCGTCCTCTTCACTGCAGGATTCCAGCACGGAGGGTTCAATCATTGCCATCCATTCTTCGTCTTCCAGCAGGTAGGGAGACAGCTCTTCAATGCGTTCATCCTGAATCATCATATAGTAAAAGGCCGGAAGCATCCGGAGATCTGTGATGACCGTGGGCAGAGTATCTGTCACGTTCTGGCGTTTCAGATTCTGACGGTATTCCTCCTCTGTCTCCATAATCCATTCCACATCGGCATGCCATGTCCCCTCGTACATTTCATTGAATGTATTGATCAGGGTCTCTTCGTTTTTGATTCCGGTGGAAGAATCCACAATCAAAACCACAGGAAAAGAGATTTCCTCTGGTTCCTCTGTTGTCTCAGGGGATGCTTTCTGGCATCCTGCCGCCGTTACGGCGACAAGCAGGGCAGCCGCGGCTGCCTGTATTTTTCTGGTCTTGTTTTTTTTAAGTTTCATAGGATTCCTGTTCGCCCCCTCCGGGAATTTTTATTGTACATGTGGTGCCGTCGCTGTGTGCTGTGAAATATAATGCTGCTCCGTCCCCGTATTTCAGACGGAGACGGGTCAGAATATTTACGATTCCATATCCGTGGTTTTTATCCGGAAAACAGTTTTTGAATTCCGCAATCGGAAGATCGTTCATGGAGTTGATTTTCTCCAGCTGATCCTTTTCAATCGGAGTGCCGTTGTTGAACACGTTCAGATACAGAACATTGTCTCCGGCGCAGATGGAAATAAGAATCCGCCCGCCTTCAAAGATATCCTGAAAACCGTATTTCACCGCATTCTCCACGACTGGCTGCAGAATCAGCTTCAGAACCTTTGTGTCCGACGCGTTTACCTGGCAGTTGATCTCGTAAGTGAAGAGATTCTGATTCCGAATCTGCTGAATTTCCATGTAGCTTTTTACATTTTCAAGTTCGTCTTCCAACGTCACAATCTCATTTCCTTTGCTCAGCGACAGGCGAAGATATTTTGACAATGCCTGAATCATACGCATTGTGGTTTCCTCCCGGTTGATCCGCGCCAGCATATAGATCGTGTCCAGGGTATTGTACAGAAAATGAGGATTGATCTGGCTGATCAGCATATTCAGCTCCGCCGTTCGGAGTTCTTTTTCCTGGGCTTTGATTTCTTCCAGAAGCCGCTGGATATTCCCAAGCATTTCGTTATAGGACCGGCCGATCTCATCCAGCTCCGTATTGGTATGCAGTTCGATGATACGGTCAAAATTGCTGCCGTCAAATTCGGTCATTGCTTCTTTGATCACCTGGATCGGTCTGGTAAATCTTCGCGAGAAATAGATACTCAGAACCATGGCTGCGGCAATGACCAGAAGGTAAATCCCTGAAAGTACGAGAAAAACCGGCAGCAGGCCCCGGTTCAGAACTCTGTCCGGCACAAAGGAAAATACGGAGAATCCGCTGTTTTCATCGCGATAGGCCGACAGCACGCCGCCCTCCACTTTTTCTCCGGCAAGGGACAGACCGGCTTCGGTTTTTTCATTGATGCGCTCGGCAATATCTTCCGGTACACGCTCTCCCGTCCGGAAATCTTCCGGCGAGGAGGAAAGACAGACCTGTCCGTTTTTGTCGATGACACCTATGGCAGCTTCATCAGCCAGTTCCATATTTGTGCCGGTGATCTGCTCCAGAAAGGCAGGTTCCATTTTGAAAAATAGCATTCCGGGTTCATGAGCATATTCCAGGCTTCTCACATACCGGCCGATAAAAAGCGCATTTTCGTGGGTCCCGAACAGCGTATCCTCCGCCCAGAACCATTTTGTTCTGGAATAGTCGTCCCCCAGATACTCCTGAAAGCCGCTTTCTGTAACACTTTCATAGGAGACGTCGGAATAGGAACGGCTGTATACGTTTCCTTTGTTGTCCACATAACAGTAATCTGCCACATACTCCAGATCAATATAGGCGAAATATTTGCTCAGTGCAATATGGCGCACTTCCTCGAGCCCCTGTGTCTGAAGGCTTTCCTGTACGTCGTCATACAGAATGCATTCCGCTGTGACCTCGTCGCTTTTCCGGAACAGATATTCCAGAGTATACCTCATCCGCTCGGTCATGAACTCATATTTATCGATGATCGACCGGGTCAGCCGTTCCTTTACACAGAATCCTACGCCCAGATTGGAGAGCAGCAGAGCGAGGACCATAAGAGCCACTGTGTACTTCAGATATCTTCGCTGTATTCCCGATTTTTTGTACTTCCACTTCATATTATCGTCTCTTTTCCGAATATTTCTTATCCTTCATACTCCTTCCGGTATTCGCTGGGGAGTTTTCCTGTGTATTGCTTAAACAGATGTGAGAAATAGGAGGGGTTGCTGATTCCGACGGCATCGCAGATTTCCGCAATGCTTCTGTTTTCACTCTCCAGCAGTTTTTTTGCTTTCTCCATCCGGCGCTGCATCAGGTATTTCTTGAAGGTCATGCCAAAGGTGTTTTTAAAAACTCTTCCAAAATAAACCGGATTCAGGTAGATATGTGCGGCCACAGACACGATGGACAGGTCTTCGTCCTGAAGATGATCTTCGATGTAGGAGGCAGCTTCCGCCAGGTACTCTTTAAAGTATCTCGTCTCATCTTTTTCCGCTTCACGGATTCGTGTGTCGATGGCATCGCACAGAATTTTATAACAGACGTCCACAGACTTTGCCGCGTTCAGATTCTCCAGGTTGTAATAATAATTCCGGAACTTTTCTTCAAGATTCTCTGTGAGGCCGTAGGTGTCCTGAAGCATGAATTCCGTCTTCAGCATCAGGCGGTGCAGATATTTGCACTGCAGTTCCTCCTCATGGGGAAGGGAGTAAATGCGCTGGATAAATACCTCTTTCAGCTCTGAACGGTTGTTCTTCCGGACTGCGCTGACGATCAGGCTGTCAATATCCGTTCCGGCTTCATCCGGAACCTTCAGTTCTGTCTCTTCGGAAACGGTAAAAGCGCTGGCGCCGGAAATGCTGGCCATACCGAAAAGCTTCTGTGCTTCAAGGCAGCTTTTCCTGATTCCGGCGATTCCCTTATACGGTTTTGAGATTGCTGCGACTACGGGGCTTTGTTCGTCTTTCTTCACATGTTCCAGAAGCGTTTTCAGTTCTCTGACCGCGTCCTTGTCTGTGGTGCGGATAATGAAAGCGCTGCCTTCGTCCACATCTGCCTTCCAATAGAAGAAGCGGGCGCCGATCACGTCTTCCAGACGTTTCATCAGGGCAAATCTCGAAGCTTCGTAGTCAAGGGAGTTTGTGATCTTATAGGTCAGGTCGATATCCACGCATACGGTGATAAAGCGGTCGTCATTCCCCGGAACATCTTCCAGTGTCCGAAAAACGTCTGCCACCTTTTCCTCGGGAATCAGATTCTGGACATATTTCTGAATCAACACCTGCAGAAAGCTGTCGCGGTTTTTCACCAGAAGATTTTCCCAGCTCTCATACTTTTCTTCGTCTTCCACACGTTCCATGCAGGTTTTATAAGCGTTTTGCATCGTTTCCTGAAGCTTGTCGTCCTCGATTGGTTTCAGCAGATAAGCGAAAGCTCCAAGATCGCACGCCTGCTGGGCATAGTCAAAATCTCTGTACGCGCTCAGTACGATGAACAGACATTCCGGATCCGTTTTCTGAATTTCTTCTATCACCATAAGGCCTGTGATCTGTTTCATCCGTATGTCGGTCAGAACGACATGAGGCTTTGTTTCCCGGATTACCTCAATAGCCTGCTCTCCACTCTGGGCGGATCCCACAACCTGGAAGCCCATACCTGCCCAGTCGTAGGTGTTCAGAAGGCCCTGCAGCAAAATCGGCTCATCGTCCACAATTACCAGTTTTAATGTTCTCATAGAATTCTCTCCCGTCTATCCCGCCAGAGGGTGTCTGAAAACAGCAGAACTTCCGCAGCAGTTCAGTGAAAATCACACTCTGGGTCTATTCTATCATATTACTTTCTTAATTTTAACGGATGAATCGTGGGAAGCTGTAATAAAAACCATACTCTTCCTGCAAAAAATCATAGCATTCGTAACCGTTCAGCCAGCTGAACGGCATTCAGAGCACAGGAAAAGGAGGGGGCGGTCAGCCCCCTCCTGCGTGGTTGTGAGAATCCGGATCCGCCGGACGCTCACGGTGATTCATTTTTCATTGTTGCTGCAGGCCTGCAGTCTCCGCTGGTATTTTTCCTTCGTAGCCATTCCTCCGCGGATATGGCGCTCCTGCTTGTTGACGTTCAGAACCTCACGCACTTCTCCTGCCAGCTCAGGATTGATCTGTACCAGGCGTTCTACCATGTCTTTATGTACCGTAGACTTACTGATACCGAATTTTTTCGCGGTCTGCCGGACCGTTGCTTTTGCCTCAATCATGTAGCTGGCGACTTCTATGGCCCTTTCTTCTATATAATCTTTCAAGGAACCCCCCGAAACTGTTGCTTTTTACAGTGTATGCAAAAGGATGACAAACCATGCAGACTGCAGGCAACCGTTCAGAGGACTGAACGGTTGCCCGCAGGCTCTGCGCTTTCATACGGTCTGTGCAGTAAAGTAACTACGCAGATCTGACTGAATGATCACAGAGAAATTTGCGAAAGACACAGGAGGTGCAGGATTGCTTCGACAAATCAGATATTTTCAGGCTGTTGTGAGAAACAACAGTTTTTCAGAGGCGGCAGAAGAATGTCATATTTCCCAGTCTGCTATTTCACAGCAGATCAGGGCGCTGGAGAACGAACTTGGTTTTCAGCTTCTGGAGCGAAAAAACCGGAAATTTGTTCTGACTCCGGCGGGGGAGCATTTTTACAAAAAAAGTCTGATCCTGATCGCCGACTATGAACAGATGTGCAGGGAGTCTGCGAAGATCGCCAGGGGAGAGGACGGAACTCTGAAAATCGGTTATCTGCGCAGCTACAGCAGCAGAGAGATCCGGCTTGCGCTGGAGGAATTTGCGGAAAAATATCCCAGAGTCTCTGTTCAGCTTTTCTACGGAAATCATGAGGAACTGTTCCATCTGCTGAGAACGGAGGCAGTGGATCTGGTGCTGAATGACCAGCGCAGAGCGTTTTCGGAAGAGTATGTCAACCTGGTGTTGACGACCGGAAAGATGTATATTGAACTTTCCGGCAGAAATGCTATGGCAGCGCTCCCTTCCGTCACACCGGAGGAGCTGAAAAATATTCCGTGTATTCTGGTTGCTTCCAGAGAGCAAAGAAAAATTGAGAAAGAATATTACCAGACGGTCATCGGATTTCATGGGGAATTTCTGTATGCGGAAAATCTGGAGGAAGCCCGTCTGCTTGTGATCAGCGGGCAGGGATTTATGCCCGTGGAGGGAGGAAGCCAGACGGTAAATTTCGGAACTTCCATCTGTCGGATTCCCCTCTGCCGCGGAAAGAACCAGATTACCCGGAAGTACTGTCTGTTCTGGAAAAAGGATAATTCCGGATATTACATTGAGGAATTTGCGGATATTCTGAAGAGCAAGTTTATGTAGCGGATCCCGGCAAGAACTGTAACGAAATCAACAAACGACCGTTTCTGTGAAAAAATATCCCCGCCCCCGGCTTGTGGGGCCTGGCGGAATCCGTTATGATAAGAAAGAATTTATCTCAGACATAAAGGAGGCTCGGATCAGAATGTCAGAACAGCTGCTGAAAAAGATAGGAACCTACTGGACCGGGCGGGCAGCCGGCTATTCGAAAGTCAATCAGGAAGAGCTGGCCGGCACGCAGCGTCGGGACTGGCTGGAACATATTGAAATACAGATACAGAAAATATGGAAAGACAGGGAAAAACAAAGCATACATATTCTGGATGTGGGAACCGGCCCGGGATTTTTTGCGATTATACTGGCGGAAGCCGGATATCAGGTGACTGCGGTGGACTACACGCCTGCGATGCTGGAGCAGGCAAGAAAAAATGCCGGAGCTCTGGCGGAACGGATTGACTTCCGGCAGATGGACGGCCAGCGTCTGGAATTTCCCGATGAAAGTTTTGATGTGGTGATTTCCCGGAACCTGACCTGGGTGCTGGAATACCCGGAACAGGCCTATGCGTCCTGGAAACGTGTCCTGAAAAAACCGGGATTGCTGATAAATTTTGACGCCAACTGGTATCACTATATGTATGATGAACAGAAAGAGGAGGCGTATCAGAGAGACCGTGAGGCGGTGAAGGCCCGCGGAATGGAAGACTATAATACCGCTCCGGATATTGACGAGGAAGCGATGGAGGAAATTGTCCGTGCGGTTCCGCTGGGAAGAGTGGAACGTCCCGGGTGGGATCTGAAGGCGCTGGAGCGGTTGGACATGAAGAAGATTCAGGCGGATACGGAGGTATGGAAAAAAGTCTGGACGCCTGTGGAGCAGGTAAATTTCGCGTCGACTCCGATGTTTATGGTGACGGCGCAGAGAATCTGAGAGGTGAAGTGTGATGGAAGCAATGGTACAGAGAGATTTGTGGAAGGAAACGCCGGCGGTAAAAGGACGTATTGCCCGTTACTGGGACAGCCGTTCCGACAGTTTTAAGGAGCAGAGGGACGCGGAGCTCCACAGCGGACAGCACCAGCTGTGGGAGCAGGAACTTCTGTCTCACCTTCCGCAGAATAAAACCCTGAGAATTCTGGACGTAGGCTGCGGCTGCGGATTTTTTGCGCTGATGCTGGCGGAGCACGGACATCAGGTGACAGGAATTGACCTGACGGCAAGTATGATTCAGAAAGGCCGTGAGCTGGCTGCCAAGTACGGCGCGGCCGTGGATCTGCGCGCGATGGATGCGGAACATCCGGCGTTTGGAGACGGAACCTTTGACGCGGTTGTGACAAGAAATCTGACCTGGACGCTGCCGCACCCGCAGGAAGCCTATGAGGAATGGATCCGTGTGCTGAAGCCCGGCGGAATTCTGCTGAACTATGATGCCGAGCACGCCAAATATCACAGACGCAATGGTCTGGAAGGCGAGGAGGCGCACAGGATGCTGTCCGGAGCGCAGATGGACGAGTGTATGAAGATCTATGGGATGCTTCCGATCAGCGGATGGAGGCGTCCGGACTGGGATCTCTGCGTTCTTCGGCAGATGGGCTGCAGCGAGGTGACGGCGGATGAGAAGATCGGGGACAAGCTGTATCCACGGGAGAGCGAGTTTTCTGTTCCTTATCCGATGTTCCGGATCAAGGCGGTAAAAGCGTAAGAGAAGACCTGAAATTACAGGTCAGCCAGGTCTGTGCATTCACTGCACAGATCGTGTGAAAGTATAGCGCCGCGGGCATCCGACCCATCGCGAAACGATTTTCAATGGCCGGATGCCGTAACCGTTCAGCTGGCTGAACGGTTACGACCCGAAAGAAAATACGGGAAGGATGAACAGATATGAAAAAATATGTGGTCAGGCGGCTGTTGCTGCTGATTCCGATTCTGTTTGGCATTACATTTTTATCCTTTGCGATGATGAGGATTGCGGGGAGCGATGTGGTGCTTCAGAGAGCGGAGGCCTCCGGCGTGACGCTGACGCCGGAGGTGATTGCGGCTCAGAGGACAGAACTTGGGCTGGACCAGCCGTTTCTGGTGCAGTATTTCCGGTGGCTGGGAGGCTTTCTGACCGGTGATCTGGGGACCAGTTATGTCTCGGGGAATGATGTGTTTGAAACCTTTCTCTCAAAACTTCCGGCGACGCTCCTGCTGACCGGAACTTCTGTTCTGCTGACCGTGGTGATTTCCGTTCCGCTGGGAATCCTCTCTGCGGTGAAACAGAATCGTCTGACGGATGATCTGATTCGTTTCTGCAGTTTTATCGGCAACAGTCTGCCGAATTTTTTTGTGGCTCTGGTGCTGATGTACGTGTTCTCCATCCGTTTTCCTGTCTTTCCGGTGATCTCCAGCGGAGTGAGCCTCCAGAGCGCGGCGCTTCCCACGCTGACTCTGGCGATCGCCATGTCCGCCAAATACCTCCGCCAGGTGCGGGCGGCTGTTCTGGACGAGCTGAACAAGGAGTATGTCACTGGAGCGAGGGCCAGAGGCGTCCGGTTTTCCGTGACGCTCTGGAAGAGTGTCCTCCGCGCCTGCCTGGTTACGATTCTCACGCTGCTGGCCTTATCGGTGGGGAGTCTTCTCGGCGGGACGGCGATTGTGGAATCCATCTTTATGTGGGACGGCGTGGGCAAACTGGCGGTGGATGCCATAAATATGAGAGATTATCCGATGATCCAGGCGTATGTGGTCTGGATGGCGCTGATCTACGTTATTGTAAATCTGATCACGGATCTTTCCTATCGGATGCTGGATCCGAGGATCCGGCTGGGAGGTGACGCCCGATGAAGAGATATCAGGAGGCTGCTGCGGGCAGGAGGAAAGGAAAAAAGAATACTGCGAAACTCCGGCTGGCTGTCTTTGGGGCGCTGGTTCTGGCGCTGCTTTCTGTAAGTATATTTGCGGAATGGATCTGTCCCTATGATCCCAATGCCCAGGATCTGTCCAATGCGCTGCAGGCGCCGTCTCCGGCGCACCTGTTTGGGACGGACAGGTATGGAAGGGATATGCTGTCCCGGGTGATCATCGGTTCGAGGACCAGTATTTCCTCGACGCTGATCCTTGTGGCGGTCATTGCCGTGGGAGGAACGGTAATCGGCGTCGTGTGCGGGTATTTCGGAGGAATTCTGGATACAGTGATCATGAGAATCTCGGATATCTGTCTGGCGTTTCCGGGACTGGTGTTTGCAATGGCGATTGCGGCCGTTCTGAACGGGGGCGTCCGAAATGCAGTGATCGCTCTGGCGGTGGTCAGCTGGCCGAAATATTCCAGGATTGCCCGGAGCCAGACGCTTGCAGTGAAGAACACCGATTATATTTCTGCGGCGCGGCTTGCCGGAAGCTCGCCGGCCGGGGTGATCCTGCGGCATATTCTGCCGAATATCGGCGGGCAGATTTTCGTGACGGCAATGCTGGATATCGGAACCATGATGATGGAGATTGCCGCTCTGTCTTTTCTCGGCCTTGGCGCACAGCCGCCGACGGCAGAGTGGGGCAGTATGATGAGCGGAGGAAGAAGCATGCTTCAGACGTATCCCTGGGTGGTCCTTTCTCCCGGAATTGCAATTTTTATTTCCGTTGTACTGTTTAATCTTCTGGGAGATACGATCCGTGACTGTCTGGATCCCCGGAATGGCAACAGATCAGCCGGCTGAACGGTTACGCGGTAAACGAGAGGAGGAAAATATGAACAGAAAAATAATCGGTATCTTTCTGGCGCTGGGGCTTCTGGTGACTTCGCTGTCCGGATGCGGCGGGGGAGGACAGAGCGCTTCTTCCGGCGCGGCGGGCCAGGGCAGCCAGAGCGCCGGGCAGAGCGGAGACGGCGAAGAGTGGAATGGGCAGGAACCCGGAACTTCCGGGGAGACAAAGCATCTGGTATGGGGCGACACAACGTTCAACGCGGAAAACGGGGAGCCGGATATCAATCCGCACAGGGACAACAGCGGATGGGCCTGTATCCGCTACGGAGTCGGAGAGACATTGTTCCGTTTTTCTGATTCCATGGAGATTGAGCCCTGGCTGGCCCAGAGCTATGAAAATGTGGATGCGCAGACCTGGACGATCACGCTGCGGGACGATGTGTATTTCACCAGCGGCAGGCATATGGACGCCGCTGCGGTAAAGGAATGCCTGGAGAACCTGACGGCGGAACATGAGCGTGCTGCCGGTGATCTCCGGATTGCGGAGATTACGGCGGACGGACAGACGCTGACGATCCGCACATCAGAGCCGGTGCCGGCGTTGATCAATTTTCTGGCAGATCCCTACGGCTGCATCATCGATATGCAGGCAGGCGTCACGGAGGAAGGAATCGTCAGCGGAACCGGGCCTTACCAGGCGGTCTCCCTGGAGACGGACACAGGCATGGAACTGGTGAAAAATGAAAATTACTGGAACGGGGAGCCGAAGATCGATCAGATTACGGTGCGCACGATCACGGACGGGGATACGCTGACGATGGCGCTGCAGTCCGGGGAGATCGACGCGGCGTACGGAATGCCCTATGCCAGCTATCCTCTGTTTGAGAATGACAATTATACGTTCACCAGCTGTGCGACCAGCCGTGTGTTTTTCGGAGCCATGAATTTTGAAAGCGAGATCACCAGAGATCCGGCGGTGCGGAAAGCGATCGCTATGGGAATCGACAAGGAGAGTTTTGTGGAGACCCTGCTGGACGGTAACGGATATGCCGCTGTCGGCGTGTATCCGGACAGCTTTGCCTTTGGCGGAGATGCGGTGACGACGGAAACCTACGATCCGGAAGGGGCGGCGAAGGTTCTGGAGGACGCCGGATGGGTGGACAGCGATGGAGACGGCGTCCGGGAGAAGGACGGGCAGACGCTGACCCTGCGCTGGCTGACTTATCCCAGCCGCCAGGAGCAGCCGCTGCTGGCTGAGGCGGCGCAGGCGACCCTGGGGGCGATCGGATTCGACGTGCAGATCAATAATACGGCGGATCACAACCGTATCCGCACGGACACCGGCGCCTGGGATATTTACGTCAGCGCGATGGTGACAGCGCCTACCGGAGATCCGGAGTATTTCTTTGCCTATCACTGTCTGGACAGCTCCAGCAATAACGACGGACACTACCACAGCGACCGGCTGGAGGCTCTGGCGGCGGAGATGGCGAAGACCTTTGACACAGAGAGGCGTGAGGCGCTGGCAGTGGAAATGCAGCAGGTGATTCTGGACGACAATGCCTATGTTTTCTGTTCCCATCTTCGTATGAGCATGATTTCAAAGGCTTCCGTCACGGGTCTGACTGCCCATCCCTGCGACTATTATGAGATCACTGCGGATCTGGATCTTCAGATGTAAGTACTTGTAACTGTTCGTAACAGTTGAGCCAGGTCTGTGCATTTATTCCCGCGAGCAACGAGCCAGGCGGACATGCCTGCATGTCCATTTGGCGGTGCTGTGTGCCGGTGGCACACGGTCAGCACCGACCGAAACGAAGTGCAGACCTGCCGCGGGGTTTTTGACTGCACAGACCGTATGAAAACGCAGAGCCTGTGGGCAAAGCGACGGAGGAAATGAATGGAAGGACTTTTGGATTATCGCTCGGTGGAGATTTCCTATCACGGAGAATCTGTGGTGCGGGACATCAGTTTTTCACTGAAACCCGGAGAGATTCTCGGGATTGCAGGGGAATCGGGAAGCGGAAAGAGTACGATTGTCAGGGCTGCCATGGGAACTCTGGGGCAGGGGGGAAGAGTGACCCGCGGAGATATCCGTTTTGAGGGAAGGTCGCTGCCGGAGCTTCCGGAAAGAGAGATGAGAAAGCTCCGCGGCGCCCGCATCGGCATGGTCTTTCAGGACGCCGGAGCATCTCTCTGCCCGATCCGGCGTATCAGAGATCAGATCCATGAAAGCATGGCGGCCCACCGGAAAGTATCCCGAAGGGAGGCGGAGGAGCGCGCTCTGGAGCTTTTTGACCGGCTGGGATTTCATGACGGCCGGAGAATTCTGGACAGTTATCCGTTTGAGCTGTCCGGAGGCATGAACCAGCGCGTCGGAATCGCCATCGCAATGCTGATGAATCCGTCGGTTCTTCTGGCGGACGAGCCCACCAGCGCTCTGGATGTCTGCGTGCAGAAACAGACCGTGGAGGAGCTGCTGATGCTGCGGGAGCTCTGCGGGACGGCGATGATACTGGTGACCCACAACATCGGAGTGATCCGGGCGATGGCGGATACCATTCTGGTGCTGCGGTATGGGGAGATTGTGGAGTATGGGGCTGCCGCACAGGTGCTGAAGGATCCCGGCGCCGCCTATACGAAAGAGCTTCTGGCCGCAGTGCCGCGGCTGAAGCGCGCCTGAACGATATGCGCACCTGAACGGTAACTTACGAATGCTCTGCAGTCTGCAGGGCGGCATGGCCAGGGATCTGATGCAAGTCTGGAGGAATGAAATGGAACCGCTGCTGGAAGTGAAACATCTTACAAAGACATTTAAACAAAACGGCCGGGAGGAAGCCGCGGCAGTCGACAACCTGAGTTTCTGCCTGTACCCCGGCGAGACGCTGGGAATCGTGGGAGAATCCGGATCCGGAAAGAGCACCGCGGCGAAAGCCATCGCCCGTCTGATTGATGTGACGGACGGAGAAATTTTTCTGCAGGGGGAAAATATCACACACCTGAGAGGAAGAGCGCTGCGCAGGATTTACCGGAAGTACCAGATGGTTTTCCAGTCTCCGGCGGGTTCCTTCGACCCGCGGAGGACGCTTGGAGACGGAATCGGAGAAAGTCTGAAAAATGCCGGCCTGTCGGGAAAAGAGAGAAAAAGGAGGGTGGAGGAACTCCTTTTCCAGTGCGGGATATCGCCGGAGTACGCCCGGCGATATCCCCATGAAGTCAGTGGCGGTCAGTGCCAGAGGGCGGCGATTGCCAGAGCGCTGGCGATTGAACCGGAACTGCTGATCTGCGACGAGGCGACCAGTTCTCTGGATGTGACCGTCCAGAAGCAGGTGATGGAACTTCTGATGCGCCTGGGAGAGGAAAAAGGCATGGCATTTCTGTTTATCTGCCATGACCTGGCTCTGGTGCAGAAGTTCT
>ERZ1643249.1570-NODE-1570-length-22803-cov-16.604405_pt1 | contig 22803 bp, 21 predicted proteins | sample MGYA00579263_ERZ1643249 | MGnify/ENA primary metagenome ERZ1643249 (study PRJEB29033, sample SAMEA4952264) | chicken gut metagenome | biome: Broiler Chicken; feature: Gastrointestinal Tract; material: Caecum | place: Ireland | collected 2018 | study: Broiler... | reverse complement strand
CGGATAATCATCCAACATTTGGTTGGTCGCCAAGCCTCTAGTCTTGAAAAAACGACTTGCAAGAGCCGTTTAGGCTTTCATGCCGTTCCCATGAAACGGCATGATTGACTTTCGTTTGAAAGTCAATCGCAAGTCGCTATTTAGATAATAAATTTCTCACCTATTTTCAAATTAAAAATCTTTTAAAAATATTAGATTTGTTTAAACTCTTCTATGGTCTTATATCTGTCTTTAGATTTATAAACATAACTGCCACTTACCACCATATCGGCACCACAATCTGCAAGTTTATGTGCAATCTCAGGAGTTATTCCGCCGTCCACTTCAATCTTATACTTATAGTTATTTGCCTTTCGTAGACTATCCAACTGCTTAACTTTTTCATAAGCCATCGTCATAAATTTTTGTCCGCTCGCTCCTGGTTCAACGGACATCACTAAAATCACATCAAAGTCATGAGCAAAAATCTTTATGTCGCTGACTGGAGTCTCTGGCTTTATTGCAATTCCTACAAGCACTTTTGCATTTTTAACCTTTTTTATAGCATCTATAATATCGTTTTTATCTTCGAATGCTTCATAGTGAAAAGTTATGATATTTGCCCCTGCACTAATATAACTATCAAGGCTTTTGTATGGCTCTTGTGTCATAAGGTGGACATCAAGCATAATCAAACTATGCTGATTGATATTATCAACAAGTGAGGCATCATAAGTTTTGTTTTCAACAAACTTTCCGTCCATAACATCACAGTGCAAAAAATCTGCATAACCTTGCATCTCCTTTGCATATTCGGCTATAGATTGATATTCTTTGATAGGGTCAGTAGAGACAGAAACATAAAGATTTTTTTTCATAATAACTCCTTATATTTTTAAAAAATATTTTAATTTTGTTTGATTTTTGAGTATTTTTGCATATTTTTTTACTAAATTAATAATAAATTTAATATTTTTTTGATTGTTTTAATTCGTCTAAAATTTTTAAATAATTCATATATCTTAACATGGAAATTTTATTTTTATTGACGAAATCTATAACTCCACACTCTCCGCCCTCATGCAAGCATGAGCGGAATTTACATTTAGCCCTTGCCTTTAAAAAGTCAGGATAATAGGAAGAAAGTTCATGATAATCAAGGTCACCAACATATGATAGGTCAAGCATTGAAAATCCTGCAGTGTCTGCCAAATATCCATTTTCAAGTTTATATAGTGTTACAAGGCGAGTTGTCTGTTTGCCTCTTTCTATCTTTTTTGAGAGCGAATTTGTTTGTGCTAAATTGTCCTTAAAGATTGCATTTATTATTGAAGATTTGCCGACAGCACTTTGTCCTGCCATAGCACAGATACCTTCTATGTTTTCTTCAATTTGCTTAATATCGCCATTTTTTGCTGAAATTTTGATAATTTTTACAATATTTTCATATGTTTTTGTAACAAAGCCTAAAAATTCGTCATCAGCAAGGTCACATTTGTTTATCACTAAGATTGGCTCTATTGCTCTGAGCGAACAGTAAATCAGCAGCTTATCGACCAGCACAAAGTCTGGTTTTGGCTTTGGGCTTATGATTATAAAAAGTCTGTCTAAGTTTGCAAGCGGTGGTCTTACAAGCAAATTTTTTCGAGGAAGGACCTGTGTTATGCTCTCTTCAAACTCCACCCTGTCGCCTACATAGATGCCCGATTGTTTGGTCTTTCCACTTGGGTGCAACTTATATGTATTGTCCCTGCTTTCGACAGTAAAAAGATTGGCATTTTTTGATAAAACTATACCCTGCATATATTCTCCATGGCTTTATTATACATAATTTTTATAATTTTAGCAATAAAATTAAACTTTATTGTCAAGCAGGCTGTTGCGAAGTTGCCCGCAGGCTCCTGCAATATCTCCCCCCATTGTTCGGCGGACAGTTGCTGAAAGTCCGTTTTCCTTTAACAAATCACAAAACTTGTATGCTTCAAGTCTTGAAGTGCCTTTTAATGACCTTTCCTTAACGGTATTAAGTGGGATGATATTGACATGGCAATTGAAACCTTTTAAAAGGGATGCAAGTCTTTTGACATCTGCCATAGTATCATTCGCATTTTTTATGAGGGTATACTCAAAATATATCCGTCTACCCGTCTTCTGATAGTAATCTTTGCAGGCTTTTATTATTTGTGAAATAGAGTATCTATTTGCAATGGGCATTATTTCTTTACGTTTTTCGTCAGTTGTCGCATGAAGTGAAATGGTAAGCGAAATATTGTAATCTTTCTCCATAAGTTTATATATCTGTGGTACAAGTCCACAGGTCGAAAGGGAAATGTTCCTCTGTGAAATATTAAGTCCTCTCCCAGCACTAAGTAAATCTATAAATTTTGTAACATTATCAAAATTGTCTAGCGGTTCGCCCGACCCCATTAAAACAACATTTGTTATCATCCTATTCTTTCTGCTTCCACCAAGTTCGCGGTTTACAAGCAGTACTTGTCCTAAAATTTCGCCAGCAGTTAAGTTGCGAGCAAGCCCATGTAGTGTGGATGCACAAAATTTGCACCCCATTCGGCACCCTACCTGTGTTGAAACACACAGTGTATAGCCATACTTATATTTCATCAGCACACATTCAACAATATTTCCGTCACCATACTTTACAATGTACTTTTTTGTGCCATCTTTGCTCTCAAATGTATGCTCAATATTATACTTTGGATAATCTACCGCTATTATATCTTTTATTGCATTTGGAAGATTTGATATTTCACTTATGGTTTTTCCGCTATAAATTGCATCAAAAATCTGTTCACCCCGAAATTCTGGCAAACCCAACCTTTTTACATACAATTTTATTTCGTCAAAACTCAAATCACTCAACATATTAATCTACCATTTTACCTAATATATCATTATGACCATTTAAATAATCTCGTCCAGATATCATCTTGCCAGATGGTGCTTGGCAGGAAAGAATTTCTACTGCTCCATTTCCGCAACCTATCACAAAGGACTTTTTAAAATTTAAAATTTGCTTTGGCATAACCTCGTATTGCCCGCTAACATCTTGGGCTTGCCCTATCTTCAAAGGCTTACCTTCAATATCAATAAAACATCCGACTTCCTCTGAAAGAGCCTTAACTCGTCCCACTATTTTCTCTGCACTTTGAGAGAAATCAAGTTTGCCATCGCTTTTGTCAAACTTGCTTACTTCTGTCGCCTTACTTTCGTCTTGTGGAATAAATTTTACACTGCCATTCTCTATCTGCTTAACGACTTCCGCCACCATATCTCCGCCAAGTGTAGCGAGTTTTTCTTCAAGTTCCCTGTAATAATCATCGCCTATTTCATATTCTTTTTGTAATATTATATCGCCTGAGTCAACTTTGAGTGCCACTTTCATGATGGTTACTCCTGTGACCTTGTCACAATTTAAAAGTGCACTTTGAATTGGAGATGCTCCTCTATATTTCGGCAAAAGTGATGGATGGACATTTATTGTCAATCTATAATCCAAAAATTCTTTTGGAAGTATTTGTCCAAAAGAAGCCACACAGGCAATGTCATAATCAATGTTTTTTATCACTTCAATATGATTTTTAAGTCTATCAAATGTGTAAAACTTTAAGCCCTCGCTCATTGCAAAAGATTTGACCACATTTGCCGTCATCTTATGCCCGCGACCACTTGGTCTATCTGGTTGTGTTATAACTCCAACAACGTTTAGCCCCTGTTTTAACATTTGAGACAAGCAAATAGTTGAAAAGGAAGAACTCCCTAAAAATAAAATCTTCATTTTTTCTCCTATTTTTAATTATTATTTTAATTTAAAATTAATTTTATTTTTTATTAAAATCGTAAAAAATATATTTTTTATTGATTTATTGATTTATTGATTTTTTCAATTAATTTTTCGTATTTTTTTGATTTTTTATTAATTTTTTGATTATTTTTTTGTTTTATCGTACATTTTTAATATTTTTATTGATTTTTATTATAAAATTATTTTATTTTTTTATAATTATTTTTATTTAATTTATTTTTTATATTTTACCACCTTGTTTTAAATATTTATCCTTATCAAGGCATTTATCAATAAATAAAATACCATCCAAGTGGTCAACTTCATGACAGATGCAACGTGCAAGCCATTTCTCGCATTTTATTGTAAAGGGATAACCATATCGGTCAAATGCCTTTACTGTTATCTCACTTGGTCTTTTTACCCTGCCTCTAAAACTGCCAACAGAGAGACACCCCTCCTCTTCAATATCTTCACCTTTCTTTGAAATTATCTCAGGATTTATAAGTTCAATAAAGGCATTGTTGACATCAACAATTATTGCACGTCTTAAAATACCGACCTGTGGTGCAGCAAAACCCATACCATCGTTTGCATACATTGTCTCTTTCATATCATCGAGCAGTTCCCACAGGTTTTCATCAAAATCTTTGACTGGTTTTGATTTTTTTCGCAGAGTACTCTCCCCCACCATTGTAACTTTTCTTATAGCCATATTATTCTCCTTTTAAGATAAATTTTGAGGATTTATTTCAAAAAATACTGACGTTTTTGCTAGTCCATCTACAATAGAAAAGACCTTATCCTCTATTTCGTCCGCCTTATCAAGTTTTAGTCGCATCATTATTTGATAACGGTACTTATCTTGAATACGTTTTATTGGCGACTTCATTGCATCAAGATAAATTATTTGTTCACCATAGACGTCTTTTAATTTTTCAATCTCAGTATAGCACATTTTTAATAGTTCTCGCACATAATTTTCATCATGGTCAGAAAAAAGTACGCGAAGAATGCGGGTAAATGGCGGAAACTGTGACGTCTGCCGTATATTTTCTTCCTTTCTAAAGAAACCTTTATAGTCATAATTGGAAGCAAACTTATACACATAATGTCTTGGTGAGTAGGTTTGAAGCACAACTTTGCCTTCATTCTCACTTCTGCCCGCCCTGCCTGAGACCTGAGTTATAAGTTGAAATGTTCGCTCAGTACTTCTATAGTCGGCATGATATAAACTTTGGTCAGCATCGACAATACCTACAAGCACAACATTTTCAAAATCATGTCCTTTGGCAATCATTTGTGTGCCTACTAAAATAGATGGCAGAGTGTTTTTAAATTCACTCAATATCTTTTGGTGGGCATTTTTGGTCGATGTTGTATCATTATCCATTCTAAGAATTTTCACATCTGGAAAAATCTCTTGCAATTTTTGTACTACCTGTTCTGTGCCAACTGCACCTCTTTTGATATTTTCGCTTCCGCAGATTGGACAATGTGTCAAAACTTTAAACTGCTTTCCGCAATAATGACATTTAAGCCGATTGTCCTCTCTATGATAGACCAAACTTACATCACAGTCCACGCATTTTGCAATATATCCGCAGTCTCGACATCTTAAAAATGAAGAGTATCCCCGTCTGTTTATAAAAATCATTGCTTGTTTTTTATTATTTATAACATTTGCAAGGTCAGCAAGCAGTTGATTGGAGAATATCCCGCTGTTGCCTGCTCTTAACTCGCTCATCATGTCAACTATTTGAATTTGAGGAAGTTCTTTGCCATTTGCTCGGACTGGAAGTTCAATAAGGGTATACAAGCCTTGTTTTGCCTTTTCGTAACTTTCAATTGATGGTGTCGCACTTCCCAAGATAAGCGGACAATGGTTATATCTCGCCCTAAACTCTGCGACATCATGAGTATCAAACCGCGGGTTGGATTCTGATATGTAACTCTGCTCATGTTCCTCGTCAATTATAATAACTCCAACATTTTCAACTGGAGCGAAGATTGCCGAGCGTGCCCCTATCGCTATTCTTGCCTCACCCGAAAATATCCGTTTCCATTCGTCGAATCGCTCTCCCGCTGATAGCCCGCTATGAAGAAGTGCAACTAGGTCACCAAATCGTGCTTTAAAATTCGACATAATCTGTGGTGTCAAAGATATCTCGGGTACAAGCATGATTGCATTTTTGCCTTGAGACAAAACATTTTCGATGATATGCATATACACTTCAGTTTTACCGCTTCCTGTCACACCATGAAGCAAATAAGTTTTATCCTCCACCATAGTCTCTACGGCATGGCTTTGGCTGGCATTTAATGTCACCCTTTTGCTCTCTGCAGAAAGGACAAATGGAGTTCTTTTTATCTCTCTCTTCTCTTTTTCGATGACACCTTTTTTAGCAAGTGTATTTATTGCACCATAACCAAACTTAGCAAGTTCGCTTGAACTTCCATGTCCATTATTTTCTCTCAGGTAATTGATAATCTCTATTTGTTTCTTCGCATTCTTTGGCAAATCATCATTAAATCCATCTTTTAAATGGTAGATGGTCTCAAAAAGTTCTTTAACTTTGCCCTCTCGCATCTCTGCTGGCAGGAATAATCTCAAGATTGATGCCAATTTTAAATGATTTCTCTTCGCCATAAACTGCATAAGGTCAAGCATTTCAGGTTTTATTGCCGAAAAATCCTCGATTTTAGATATTATTTTTTTCAATTTACTTTGGTCATACTCACAATTTTCAGTCAAATCTACCACAAACCCCTGCAAAATACGTTTGCCAAATGGCACATAAACACGCATACCGATAGAAATATCCATATCAGCAGGAACGACATATTCAAACACCTTATCAAGTGCCTTGGCATCTTGGTCTATAATAATTTTCGCATACATTTTTGTCTACTATGGAATTATAACACAATTATAAAAATTTAACAACTATAGCATGAAAAAAATAAAAAAACTCCTATTGCAAACACAATAAGAGTTTTTTAACAACAGAAAAACTTAAATCACATCACTGACACCATTTGTGCCATTAAGTCCACTTGGTACAACCTTGCCTTCTGCTATCTCTTCGCAGGCAATACTGATTGCTTTCTTGTCCTGAGATGCAAGTTCAAGTCGTCTCACACTTTCAATCTCTTTTGCACGTTTTGATATGATAGTGCAAAGAACATATTTATTGTTGTTTGTCTTATTTAAAAGTACGTCTATTGATGGTTCAATCATCATAATAATCACCTCTATAAAATATTTCTATGCTAGATTATATCACAGTTTTGCCAAATTGTAAAGTATTGAGTATAAAATTTTATAAAAAAATGGTGTTTTAAGTGATATATTTTTAAATTCCGCTTGCTCCGTAGTTTTTAAGCACTCTTGCTGAAGGGTCATTTACGTCACAGTTCTCCCAGTTTTTATTAGGCATCCAAAAATCCTTTATCATATGTCCTTGCCCTGGATAATATTTTTCAAAAATTTCACGATATAAAAGTGACTCTTTGGTAAAAGGTTTTGCATGGGTATATTTTGAAGACAACTTTTCAAACTGCTCGTCTGTATATAAACTTTCGGCATATTCCTTTAAATAATCTACCATTGAATGCCCTACAGCATCCGAAAATGCAGCCTTTTGACGATATAGTATATCATGAGGAAGATAGTCACCTTCAAATGACTTTCTTAAAAGATATTTACCCATATTATAGGTGTTAAGTTTCTTTTGTGGGTCTATTGCCATAACGTATTTTACAAATTTCAAATCGCCAAACGGAACACGAGCCTCAAGTGAATTTTCTGAAATGCATCTATCAGCACGAAGCACGTCATACATATATAGTTCGCGGATACGTTTTTGACTTTCCTTTTGAAATTCCTCGGCATTTGGAGCATAATCAGTATATTTATATCCAAAAAGTTCGTCAGAGATTTCGCCAGTTAATAACACACGGATATCGGTCTGTTCGTGTATGGCTTTGCATATAAGATACATACCTATTGAGGCACGTACCGTTGTTATATCAAAGGTCTCTAGCACCTCAATAACTTTTTCAAGGCTTTGAAGCACTATATCCTTATTTATGTAAATTTCGGTATGCTCACTTCCTATATAATCCGCTACCTGCTTTGCATATTTTAAGTCAATAGCATCTTCGCTCATACCAACAGCAAAGGTACGTATCTTTTTACCCTGTTTTGCATAGTGCTTTGCGGCTATCGAGCAGACAAGAGAACTGTCAAGTCCGCCCGAGAGCAAAAAGCCAACAGGCGAGTCAGATTCCAACCTCTTTAAAACACCTTCAGTCAAAAGTGAGTTGATATTTTTGTAAATCTCTTCATGGCTGTCAGGAAGATACTTGTCGACACGGGCTATATCATTATAGCAGACAAACTTTCCGTCTTTATAGTAATGCCCTGGTGGGAAAGGATAGACTTTGTCGGTAAGAGGCATTAACACCTTTGCCTCAGATGCGAACATTATGTTGCCACTCTTTGAATAAGCATAAAATAAAGGACGAATTCCTATTGGGTCTCGTGCTGCGACAAACTTTTGGCTCTTTCTGTCATAGATAATGATAGCAAACTCAGCATCGAGCATCTTAAACATTTCCACCCCATACTCCTCATATAAAGGCAAAAGGACTTCGCAGTCAGAGTTGGAGCGGAACTCATATCCTTGTTCTATAAGTTGACGGCGAATAAGGCGGAAGCCAAAAATCTCACCATTGCACACTACTTGGTTACCTTTTAAAGAGAAAGGTTGCATACCAAGAGATGAAAGCCCCATTATCGCAAGTCGGTTGAAGCCAATATATCCCCCTGCCAATGTCTGCAAACAACGTGCATCGGGTCCACGCATATATGAACGTGAAAATGCAGAGTCAATTTCTTGCAATGAGACATCTCTGCCTTCATAGGCTATTATTGAACACATAGAAACCTCCAATAAAAATATATTTATGGGTAATATAATTTAATTTATTTGTTGTTGTCAAGTAATTTTGTAAAATTTGCATTTATAACACTCATATTTATGCAATAAATACTTAATATTAATGATAAAATATATTATTTTTATGAAAAATTAATTTTTTCAATATTTTTATAAAAATAATAAATAGTATAATTTTCTACAACTTTATAAAAAAAATTGCTAATACCTATTAATATTAGCAATTTTCTTTATTTAAAATAAATATCGTTTACTTATATTAAAATTATTTTCTAGGATTTTTGATATTCGCTTGAGCAGCAGCAAGTCTTGCAATTGGAACTCTGTATGGTGAGCATGAAACATAGGTAAGTCCGCTGTTGTGGCAGAACTCAATTGATGATGGGTCGCCACCATGTTCGCCACAGATACCAAGTTTAATGTCAGGACGAGTAGACTTGCCAAGGTCACAAGCCATCTTGACGAGTTTTCCAACACCATTTTGGTCAAGACGAGCAAATGGGTCAGATTCAAATATCTTCTTAGCATAGTAAACATCAAGGAATTTGCCTGCATCGTCACGAGAGAACCCATAAGTCATTTGAGTCAAGTCGTTTGTACCAAATGAGAAGAATTCAGCATATTTTGCAATCTCATCAGCAGTAAGAGCGGCACGTGGAATTTCAATCATTGTACCAATCTTATAGGTAAGTTTAACTCCATTTTCTTTGATGACTTCGTCTGCTTTGTTTGCAACTATGTCACGAACATACTTGAATTCTTTCCAGTCACAAGTGAGAGGAATCATGATTTCAGGAACAATATTGTAACCCTTTTCTTTGTTTACAGCGATTGCAGCCTCTATAACCGCTTGAGTTTGCATTTCCGCAATTTCTGGATAGGTTACAGCAAGTCTAAGTCCACGATGTCCCATCATTGGGTTAAACTCATGGAGGTCAGCAACTGTTGCCTTTAATCTATCAAATGAAATACCCATATCTTTTGCAAGAGCAGCAATTTCACTATCTTCATGAGGTAAGAATTCATGAAGTGGTGGGTCAAGGAAACGAATAGTAACAGGTTTGCCTTCCATAGCAGAGTAAATACCGATGAAGTCCTTCCTTTGCATTGGAAGAAGTTTGTCAAGGGCTTTCTTTCTTTCCTCAACTGTGGTTGAAACAATCATTTCTCTAACTGCTGGGATTCTGTCAGCCTCAAAGAACATATGTTCTGTTCTGCAAAGTCCAACACCTTCTGCACCAAAGTTGAAGGCATTTTTAGCATCACGAGGATTGTCGGCATTTGTTCTAACTTGGAGTGCACGATATTTGTCAGCCCATTCCATAATAGTAGCAAATTCACCTACGATTTTTGCAGGTTCAGTCTTGATTTCGCCATCATAAACTTTTCCTGTTGAGCCGTCAAAAGAGATAACGTCTCCTTCTTTGTATACTTTGCCATTGATTGTGAATGATTTTTCATCTTCTGCGAATTTAAGAGCAGAGCATCCAGCAACACAGGCAGTACCCATACCACGAGCAACAACGGCAGCATGAGAAGTCATACCACCACGAGCAGTTAAGATACCTTGGCTGGCAGCCATACCTTCAATATCTTCTGGAGAGGTTTCAAGTCTGACAAGTACAACCTTTTCCTTGTTTGCTCCCATCTCTTTTGCTTTTTCAGCAGTAAAGCAGATTTTACCACAAGCAGCACCAGGAGATGCTGGAAGTGCCTCTGCGATAGGAGTTGCCTTTTTAAGTGCATTTTCATCAAATTGTGGGTGCAAAAGTGCATCAAGTTGTTTAGGGTCTATCATCATGAGTGCTTCTTTTTCAGTGATAAGTCCCTCATGTACAAGGTCAACAGCAACCTTTAATGCTGCTTTTGCTGTACGTTTTCCATTTCTTGTTTGAAGCATATAGAGTTTACCTTTTTCAATAGTAAATTCCATATCTTGCATATCTTTGTTATGTTTTTCAAGAGTTTTCGCAATAGTTGCAAATTGTTTGTAAACTTCTGGGTTTTGTTCTTCTAATGTTGAGATTGGAAGTGGTGTTCTAATACCTGCAACAACGTCCTCACCTTGTGCATTCATAAGGTATTCACCATAAAGTTTGTTTTCGCCAGTTGCTGGGTTACGAGAGAAAGCAACACCAGTACCAGAATCTTCGCCCATATTACCAAATACCATTGATTGAACGTTTACTGCAGTTCCCCATTCATAAGGAATGTCGTGCATTCTTCTATAAACGTTTGCTCTGTCGTTATCCCAAGAGCGGAATACAGCCTTAACTGCTTCAATAAGTTGTACTTGTGGGTCTTGAGGGAATTCTTCATCTTGTGCCTTCTTGTAAAGGTCTTTGAACATCTTTACGATCTCTTTTAAGTCATCAGCGGTAAGGTCTTTATCATATTGAACACCCTTTTCTGCTTTAACTTTGTCAAGTATTCTCTCGTATTTTGATTTTTCTTGTTGCATAACAACGTCAGAGAACATTTGGATAAATCTTCTGTAAGAGTCATAAGCAAAACGTGGATTGTTTGTAAGTTTTGCAAGCCCTTCAACCACCTCATCATTGAGACCAAGGTTAAGAATAGTATCCATCATACCAGGCATAGAAACTCTAGCACCAGAACGAACAGAAACTAAGAGTGGATTGTCTTTATCTCCGAACTTTTTACCTGTCATTTTTTCGAGTTCTTTGAGTTTTTCTTCAATTTGTGCTAAGATTTCGTCATTGATTTTACGTCCATCAGCATAATATTGAGTACAAGCCTCAGTTGTAACTGTAAAACCTTGTGGAACAGGCATTCCAAGGTTTGTCATTTCGGCAAGGTTTGCTCCTTTTCCACCAAAGAGTGCTTTATTTTTGCCGTCTGCTTCTTTAAATAAGTAAACAAATTTTTTCATAAACTCTCCTTTTCACAAGGTTTATTATATAACAAAACAAAATATTTTCCAAACGATTTAAAGATAATTTTAAAGAATAAAAAAATTTTATAAAGTTAAATTATATATAAAATAAAATTTATTTAATATTACTAATTATCTTTATATATAATATATAATTGTAATTGTAGAATTATAATTGCATAATTACAGTTAAATATTTTTTAAGCCTCTTTTTGATATAATGCTTTAAAGGTTGATTTATGAATATTATCGAAGCAATTTCAAAAAGGATAAAATATTATTTAGATTTAAATGGTTGGAGTATATACAAACTCTCTCGCAAAACTGGATTAAGCCCAAATGGTATACAAGTTATTATGCAAAATGCAACTCACAATATAAAATTGACCACTATTATACTAATTGCTCATGCATTTGGTGTAACTCTGTCAGAATTTTTAAACGGTGATGATTTTCTCTATGAAAATCTCAACATTAATTTTTAAGCCATGAAAACTGTATGTTTTATGGGTTCGCATTTTGGCATGACTAAAAATTCCATAGAAAAAGCAAAAAATATATTGATATCTTTGATTGATAATGGTTATAAAACATTCTATTGCGGTGAATATGGCGATTTTGACCTGCAAATAAATTCTATACTATTTAATTTAAAGAAAATTTATAAAGATATCACTTTGATTTGTGTTAAACCTTATTATAATGAAAATAAATTTAAAAGCCAAAAGTGTAAAAAAGAATATCAGGCTTTAAAATCAAAAATTTTGTATGAATATGAGAAGTTTGACGACCTTGACAAGCGAATTGATTATATAGACGATGAATTTAAATATGATTTCTTTAAAATTAAATTTATATATGAAAATAAGTTTGATGATGTTATTGTCTGCGGGCTTGAAAATGTGCCGTATAAATTTAGAATTGTTGAGTGCAACAAGTGGAAAGTAAAAAATAGTGACGTTGTTGTCTCGTTCTTCACAAATAAATACTCAAATACATATAAAATTCGGCAATTTGCTTTGAAATCAAACAAAAAAGTCGTTGATATCAACGACCTATAAGATTATTAAAAAATTTTTAATTAAATATGCTCATCTTCATCCTGTTTGGTTTTAGCAATGATTTTGTTTAATTTATCATTTAAATATTTGCAAACATCACAAGCATGTTCCAAACGAGAGATAAAATTTTTGTCCACTAAAATACCATTTTTCTCCTTTATTGAATACTCTTTCAGTATCTGATATGCTTGTTGACCGACTGGCTGTTCTAAAAGCATACTGATTGTTTTCTTTGCATACATTTCTTTGCCTGGCACCTTTGCCTGCTTTTTGCCTGTCAAATCTTGAGTAACTTCAAAATGTTGGGAAAGTGAGACGTACAATCTGACAATGTTATCCACATCGTTCCTCAATTTTTCATCCTTTATATTTGATAAAAGATTTTTGTAATATTTATCCATTTTAATACCCTGTCCTTAATTCCGAGATTACCACATTCTCCTTGTTTATACCAATCTTACAGTTATACACTGAAAATTCAACGATGACGTCATAAAGTTCGTGGTCGGAGATATATCGCATAATTTTCGAAAAGCCTGGTATATCCCATAGTTTGTTGTCTTCAATGCTGGTATGAAGATTATATTCTGGATTTTCGTAAATATTTCGTTGGGTCGCCTCGCTGTCTGTCCGTGCGGTCAGGTCGACAGTGTCAGCCCCTAGTCCCCTATGGACTTTTATATCGCCAACTAAAACAATATCCTCTTTATAAGGTCTATAAGACACGTCAATTGTCACTTCGCTAGAAAAACATTGAAGTTTTCCTAAAGCTTCCTCATAATTTTTTACATAGAAGAAATTTCCGTTTGTCTTGTTTGGACTTCTCATCACATATTCTTCAGATGGATATTTTTCAAAAAACATTTTCATACCATCAGTATCACTCACATCAAAAACTTCAAGTGGAAAATAATTGAGACGAAGTTCCTTCATTTTGTTTATGCTATCTTTTTTGTCTTTAATTTTTATCATGTAACTATCCTTTATATTATTATTTTAACAAAAAATAAATAATAATGCAATTTTTTAAAGACTTTTTTATTATAGACAACAAAAAAGTAGGATTCTCTCTTACTTTTATAATATTTTTTAGGCTTGCAATTCATAACTCAATGTTGTGCTTGCCTCGCTTGTGATTTCAATAGACATATCTGCTTCAATCATTTGTTTAAGTTTTGAAACGTATTCGTCTTGAACCTCTGCCTCGCTTACTCTACCTCTTTTGAAATCTCTTCCTGCATTATAAACCTTTGTACTTACGTTGCCATTTGCATCTTTTACGACTACGATTGCCTTTGCAGTAACTTCGGTTTGTTTTGTGCTTGAGTTATAAGAACAATCAATTGAATATTGAACTTCTACGTTGCCATTTACTGTAACGTTTCCTTGTGTGAGGCTTCCGTTTCCACTCATTTCCATTTCGCTATCAAACACTTGAGATTGAACTTTGCCCGCATTCATTCTGCTTATCAAAGATGATGCATCAAGGTTGGTAAGTCCTGGAGCGATTGTCGCGGTTAAAAGATTTCTATATTGTTTTCCTTCATAGGAAGTGCAATTTACAAGTAATGTAACTTCACCATTATTTTTATTGTAAGTGCATTGTTCAACAGAATTTACATCACCGCCAAGGTCTGCACTTAACAAATATTGTTTGATCCCTTGATAGTTTGCAAGGTCATCGGCTGTGAATGTAATGTTGATGATAGGCTGTGAAAGTTCATCATTTACGGCTTCTTGGTAATTTGCATATGCTTCTGCTGCGGATAATGCATTATCGCTTGCACTTGATGCATGACCACCTATTGTGGCTACTAAATCAGAGAGTTGTTTCATAAGGTCGATGACTGTATTGTAATCACCATTTGCATAAGCGGTCTCTACTTCAGCCTTAATTGAGTCATATGAAAGTTTTTCATTTTGTGCCTCAACTTGACTTGTTAATGCCGATTGTTTGTATCCATCAAGTTCGGCATTCGTAGCCTCGTCTGCACCCTTATTTATATAATTTTGGATGGTATCTATTGAACTTTGGATGAGAACAAAGGCATCATTTAAGGTCTCATCAAAAGAAGGAAGTTGTGCATAAAGTTTTTCTGCAGATGCTTGAGTCTTTTCAAGACTTTCTTGAGCATCTTGTATTGCCTGTTCGGCATCTGCCAATAATTGGTTGATATTTGAGATAACTTCATTTGCTTTGTCGGTCGCTGTTTTAGTGTAAGAACTAATATTACTGCTATTGGTACTGATTGACGAGCCTATTTCATTGACTCTATCCCAATTTTGATTGTCATATTCAACTTTCATTTGAGTTTGAGATGATTGCATTGTCTGATACTCAGTATTTGCACTATTAAGTGCGGTTTGTGCCTCGCTAAGTAATACACTCATAGAAGATGCAGTCTCCTGTCTAACCTCTGACGAAATACTTGCCAAAACTTTTGCTGTGTTCTCGTCTTCTGCCTCAGTCTCTCCTCCTACCTGGCTGACAAGATTGCTTGCTGTGGTGACAGTCGTATTGGTATTATTGATGGTCCATTCAGCAGATTCAACAAGGTCATCAGCGGTATTCATTGCAGTTGTCGCATTCTTGCCTGCTTCTTCGGCATTGCTATTTGCTAGTTCTCCATTTTTTACCGCACTATTAATACCGAGTCCAGCGGCAACGGCTACGGCTGCTGCCACAAGGGCTAATGCTATAGTCTTTTTTAATATTGCCCATTGTTTGAACTTAACTGCTTGCTTGCCGTTTTGATTGGTTCTAGAAGCACCTGTTTCATTATCTTCTTCAGCAATGGTTTGAGCGGCTCTAAAGGTAGAACTTCCTGCCTTAGGCTTAGTAGGTTCCTCTTTAGGTTTAGCAGACTCTGCCTTAGGCTTTGCAGTAGGCTTAACAGCCTCATCCTTAGGCTTTGCAGTAGGTTTTGCTGTTCCCTCATAAGGTTTCTCTTTATTTTTAGGCTTAACTGGAGTCTCATCCGTTGTATTTCCGAATAGATCCTTCATAGTATTCCCTCCTTAATTTACCTATATTATATCTCATAAACGTCATTTTGTCAATAGGCAAATTTAATAAATTTTCAATATTTATAGAGTTATTTTATTCTACAAACTTCTATTGTATTCAAAACAAAAATTACTGTTCTTTTTCGTCAAGATATGTAGCCGTCAAATCTGCCAAATGTGTCAAAAAGCATAGAGGATACTTGTAAAAGACCTCGTTCATCAAGTAACTTCCGTTCTGCACTCTTATATCAAATTCTCCCATATGCCAGTTGATAGCAAGTGCCTCTTCTCGTGTCAATTTTATAAAGGCGGATATAATATATACCGATTTTTCTCCATGACCATATGGCAGTGAGTCTTCTATTCTGTAGTAAGGTTTCTTTCTCCACACTCCATCTTCATCTTTGACATTTTTAAAGTCTTCGACATAGGTGTCCACTTTGCAAACGTCATGCAAAAGTCCTATTATTGCCACACTTTCAGGATTGACCTTGCTTTGCCAGTCCTTTCCATATTCCATCTCGCAAAGTTTGACTAATCTCTTGTACACGTTGATAGAATGCTGGCATAGTCCCCCTCTATATGCACTATGACGTCTTGTACTTGCAGGGGCGGTGAAAAAGTCTGACTTTTCAAGCCAGTCAAGTAATTTGTCCGCACCATCTCTATCAATTTCATAAAATATCTCTAAAAATTCTTCTTTTGGGTCCATATTTACTCCTATTTTATCATTTTAATAGATTAAGTAAGTTTATCAAATAATGCTGTGATGAGTTTTCAAGTTTCTCTATTTCATCAAAGATACTTTCTAGTTCTTCCATCACTTTAAGGGCTTGCACCTCTGACTTTATCTCTTTAAACATATTATTGAAATGCTCTGCCTTCTCATTTGCTATCTTTTCGCAGTCCAATATATTGCTACAATTTATACGATAAACATCGACAGTATCTTGGTCCTCATCGTTTTCATGCATCTTAAGTATGCTAAATGCAGTGTCGGTGTTATCCTTTATGTTCTCCATAAGCAGTGACAGTTGCTTTTGCATATCAAGAGTATGTTCTTTGTTTTCTATTCCATCATGTGAATGATTGTGATTGTTCTCTTCCATAAAAAATCTCCGTTTCGATATATTTTAACAATTTTTATTATAAACAAAATATATCAAAAACGGAAATAATTTAACAATGTTTTGTAAGTTATTTTGCAAGTTCCACTGAAATCTTTTCTTCTTTTTCTTGAAATTGACTTAAATAACATGATTTCATCTCGTTAAAATCAATGCCCTGCATATTTAAATCTTTAAAGATGGTTTTAGCCAATTTTTTATTGTTTTGCATAATTGATGCAAGTCTGGTATCCAAATAAAGGACTTCATTGTCGTAATAGTCAAAAGTTCTATACTTTCTATCCTTAATAAGTTCCTCAAATTTCCCTTGAAATTTTGTATATGCATCGTCTGTCTTTGCCTTAATAAATTTATTGTATGCATGCCATGCTTCTCTTGCAAGGGCAATAAGTTGTCCATACTTTGATTGACTGTCCAGTTTCAACATCTTATGTGGCTTATCCATCTTCATAATACCTATCTCAAATAATTCATCATACTTTCCCTTTCTCATAAGTTCTCTCCTTTAATTTTTCTCATCCTCATCACCAAAATTCATTTTTTGACCATCTTCTAAAAACTCTATAGGCGAATAAACGTGAAGAATTTTAAGATTGTTGTCCTTTAAAAATTTCTTGTAAAACTTCTCTGTCATAATAACTTTGCAGTCATCTAAATTTGTAATTCCATTTTGCAATGCTTCTCTTACTGTGGTTGGGTCACTGTAAAACTTGTGTCCAAATAGACTTGTTCTAACCAAAGAATGTATGTTCTGGAAATTCTTATCACCTATAGTAATATAAGTCGAGTCTATATCTAAGCATCTAAGTAAAAATGACATTGTCACGGCATCGCCTAAACAATCAGACCTATTTTCAATCAAGCAATTATAAATACCATTTATCTCCAAAGTCTTATATTTTTCAAGTGGAGAGATATTGGCATTGTATAGTTCTTGTTTTTCGTCAAAGATTTTATCATCATAACTAGATGAGGTGACTATATATTTAAAAATTTTACAAATTTGAGTGTAAGTCATATCATTTTTCAAGTCTAACTCATCAAATATTTCTTTTACTTTTCCTTTGATTTGTCTGATTTTCTCTATATTTTCAACGTGCAAAATTTCGTCTTGACGTTCCATCTCCCTTATTGCATTATTAACAAAGGTATAAATTCCCCTCACCTCTTTTGGATATGTCTTAAATGCTTCAGCGATTGACATTGTCTGTCCATCAATTTTTAGTATGCCATCCTTAAAACTTTCTATCTTCATAATAAATCCTTATGCTATATTATAACAATAAATTCATCATTTTTCAATAGGTAAAATAAAAAAGTCATAAATTGTTTGTTATTTAAACAAAAAAAGACTACAGAATAGTCCCTTATGCCACCAACTGCTCATCAGCAGCATCTTGACCGCTTCTATAGTCTTCTATAATAGTTATTGTTTGTTCTGTAACGAGAGCGCTAACCTCTATTGTCACTATTTCGCTGTACTCACAGATAATCTCGCCATCCTTGGACATCAACACAAATTTGTAACTGCCGCTGTCGCTATTGTCGATAAAATGTATCACATTATCGCACTCTAGGTAATCTCCATACTCTAAGCCATCATCACTTTTAGCATAAGCAAGTGAATAATTATCTTGCATACCTAAGACAGTTATATTTACAGTGGCACTGCCATCATCATTATTTACAACTTGGACATTGCTGATGCTTGGCTCGACAAATTTTGTGTCGGTAATCTTAGGGATAGGGAATTGATAGAATGCCTCTCCGCCATCAAAATAATAGATATAGTTTTGTGGTGTTCGCCCATCATCGTAAAAGCCGTCACCTGTCTCCAAATCGCCACCTAGCAGGAAATAGTCGTGTTTGTGAAGTTCTTTATACTCTAAAATTTCCTCCCATGACATAGTTGGGTCGCTTGGGTCGCCGTCATTCCAAGTCACGTCAAGTCCGTACCAATTGCCATAGAGATAGACATAGTTCCATGCATGGCCTTCTTGACTTCCGTCCTCATACTGCACATAGCCAACCCCTGCAAGGTTTGTTATATCCTTTCCGTCAAGAAGATATTGCATTGCATAAGCATAACCATCACAAACTGCAAGCCCATTTACTAAAGCACCATATGCTGTATGCACAAATGGTCTGCCAGTGCTGTTTGGTATTAGCACACTGTCATCGTAGACAACAGTATCTACCAAATAATCGTTGAAAAATTCTATTGTTTGGTATTCGGTCGCACCCTGCGGATACTCCTCGTCAAGTGCTTGATAGATTTCATCACGAACACTGCTCATCGCCAGCAGATAACTATCAATCGTTGCACTTTTATCGTATCCTGGTATATCATCGGAGATAAAGTCGGTAAAATACCCGTTTGCATCTCTTGCCTGAAACGTAATATCCGAGATACTGCTTGGAAAACCGCTTGACTCTGTGTAAATATATAAATCATCAAAAGATATCCAAAATAGGTCTGGATTATCAAGTGTCAAACAAGTCAATGCACCACTTGTGGCAACGACAAGATAACTAGAAAGTTCATTAAGTTCGCTTCTTGAAAAATAACTACTTAAACTTATTACATTTGCACCATCTTTTATCTCGTCAACATTATCATAAATGGCTTCATAAATTTTTAAAGTATAATAATTTGTTTTGTCGTCTTGGTTTTGTGATAGATATTCATGATAATCTGTTATATCCGACTCAATGACTTCCTCACCTATGAAACTATGTCTTGTAGTGCCATTATTGTTTACAACAGCAAAAAATATGATAACACCTATTATTACCAAAATTAAAAATATAATTAAAAATGTTTTTATTCCTGTTTTCTTTTCACTCATGGTAATATAATAACATATTCTCCTGTTTTTTCAAAATATTTTATAAAATTTAATGCATTATCTATATAATATCTATTTTCGTAAAATTAATTCTATAATCATTTAAATTTTTAAAAATATTTGCTTAATGTTTTGGTATGGGTGTATAATTAAGAAAAGGAGTTAATAATGATAGAAATTGATAATATACTGAACTTTCTACCATTTTTTATTTATTTTTATTAATATTTTTATTTTGCTATTTATTTTTTATAATTTTGTGTTTTATTATTTTCAAATAATTTAAATTTTTAAATATTTTTATAAATATTTTTATTTAATTTTTCTATTATTTTTTTATATCATTTTTGTTGATAATTTTATTCTTTTTGCTGGGGTTGTAGTAAAGTGCCCGCATACTGTTGAGTACTGCAAGCAAAGTTACACCAACATCGGCAAAGACTGCACTGAGCATACCTGTGATACCTAATGCTCCTAAAAGTAGAAACACAAATTTAACACCTGCTGAAATAATAATGTTTTCCCACACGATTTTTCGTGTATATTTTGATATCTTTATTGCCGTTGGCACCTTTAGTATATTGTCATCAACTAAGACTATATCTGATGCCTCCACACTCGCTGGACTGCCATTGATTCCCATGCTTATACCAACATCAGCAAGCATCAATGAAGGTGCATCATTTATGCCGTCACCAACGTAGCCAACAAAAGTACTTTTGTCTTTTTTGGTATCTTCTATCCATTTATACTTATCCTGTGGCAACATTTGAGCATGGGCTTCTGCTATCCCTAATTTATGTGAAATTTGACTGACTATTTCGCTATTATCACCAGAGAGCATCACTGTTCTGACTTTCTGCTCATTTAGAATATGGCAAGCCTCTATCGCATTATCTTTAATGGTGTCGCTCAATTCTATCTCTCCAAGTTTTTTGTCCTCTTGATAAACTTCAACCAAAGTATTCTTGGTATCTCTGTTTTTTCTGCCAACAAAATAGTGCTTGTCATCATACACAAACTCTACACCCTCTCCAGCAATCTCTTGTGCCTGTTCAACCTTTGTAAGTTCCCTCTTGTTATACGAAAGAATTGATTTAGCAAGAGGATGAAGAGAGTTCTGCTCGCCAAGGCTTGCAATATAGACAATATCTTCTTCAGTTAAACTATCATCAAATGATGTGACATTTTCTATACTAAACACTCCACTCGTAAGAGTACCTGTCTTGTCAAATGCAATGGTATTCAGTTTGGCACAGGCATCAAGGTAATTTGAGCCTTTTATCAGAATACCCTTTCGCGATGCATTTCCTATCCCTGAAAAATAAGTCAAAGGTACCGATATTGCAAAGGCACAAGGGCAAGAGACAACTAAAAATATAAGCCCTCTATATAGTGCAGTGTCAAAATTGCTAGTTACCGCCCAAACAATACCCCAAACTAATAGTGACAGGACAATAACACCTAAGGTGTACCATTTGGTGATTTTTGAGATTAATGTCTCAGTCTTTGATTTCTTCTCAGAGGCATTTTCTATAAGGTTCATTATCTTGCTTACCGTTGAGTTTTCATACTCTCTTGTAGTCTTGATATACAAAACACCATCTAAAACGATTGAGCCCGAGAGTATTTCCATTCCCTTTTCAACAGAGAATGCTCTGCTTTCTCCTGTTAAACTTTGAGTATCTAGTGATGCCTTGCCTTCTTCAATTATTCCGTCAATTGGCACCCTTTCTCCTGGCTTAACTACTATCATAGAACCTACTTTTACTTTATCTGGGGAGACTTTTTCTTCTTGCTCATTTTCGTATAAAACTGCATATTCTGGTTGCATATTGGTCAGTTTTTCTATGGATTTTCTTGATTTATCAACAGCCAACCCTTCGAATACCTTTCCTATTGAATAGAGAAAAATCACCATCAGACCTTCCATATGCTCGCCGATTGCCGTTGCTCCTATAACCGATAATGTCAAAAGCAAATTTTCGTTGATAACTCCTTTAAACAGAAGTACTACCGCTTTATAATATGTTTTATAGCCAAGTAGCAATGCACTTACAACAAACAATGTCCAAAATGCCCAAAGAGGTAGTTCAATAAACAATGCACAACAGCCTACTATACCACCTAAAATCAATAAAATTATATCTAAAATAAGTTGTTTATCTCTTTTAGCATTATGATTTTCACTCTTTGCAATTATTTTTGCATTTGGTTCAACCTGTTTTGTTATGCTAATAATTTGTTGTAAAGACTTCTCTGTCTCTTCGCTTTCAAATGTCATTTTGCTTTTAACAAAGTCTATCTTTAAATCATTTACACCATCAATTTTGTTAAGTTCTCCCTCCAAAGCCCTTGCACAGTTTGGGCAGTCAAGTCCCTCAATCCTGACACTCTTCTTCATAAACTCTCTCCATTATATGTTCCCTGCTAATCTCAAACACTTCCTTTACATGTCTATCCGCAAGGCTGTAATAGACTTCTTTTCCTTGCCTGCGACTTTTGATTAAATTCATCTCTCTTAAATATTTCAACTGGTGTGAGGTCGCCGACTTTGTCATATTAATAAGCACAGAAATGTCGCACACACAAAACTCTCCCTCATAAAGCACATCCAAAATCTTTATTCTCGTGCTGTCGCTTAATGCTTTGTAAAAATCAGCCATTTCAAGAAGAATATCCTCTTGCAATAATCTCTTTTTTACCTCTCCTACTTTATCCTCGTGTATTATGTCGCAGTCACATTCTATTTCACTTTTTCCCATATTTGCTCCTTATAAAATTATATGAATATAGTTGAATATTTGTTCAACTGTCTATAGTATAGTTGAATGAGCATTCAATTGTCAAGCATTTTTACTAAAAAATTCCTTTAAAATGTTCTTTATGCGGAAGTGAAGAAAACAATTCAATAATATTCATGAGTGCATAGATGGCAAAGTAGAATAAAAAAGAGCATAATTGCCTTTATCTATGAGATAATTTTTAAAATTTGCACCCCTATTGTTGACAAAGAGCCAAATTAAAAATACGAAAAGAAAATATGATATAAACTATGTGATGATAAAATTTTATTTGCATAAAATTTTATAAATTCTAGCGAATTTGTGTGCTTTACA
>ERZ1643249.1568-NODE-1568-length-22807-cov-4.909590_pt1 | contig 22807 bp, 19 predicted proteins | sample MGYA00579263_ERZ1643249 | MGnify/ENA primary metagenome ERZ1643249 (study PRJEB29033, sample SAMEA4952264) | chicken gut metagenome | biome: Broiler Chicken; feature: Gastrointestinal Tract; material: Caecum | place: Ireland | collected 2018 | study: Broiler... | reverse complement strand
TCAAAACCAATGAAACATAACTAAAATTCTTCATAGTACTATCAAACATATCCTCCGTACTACTAGTAAAAGACATAGAACTAACACCATCAATATCCTTCAACTTATTAGAAAATTCCTGTTCCTCTTTTACACTCATTTCATCAGTCTTAACCAAAATAGTATTATAACTATCACTATCATAAACATCACGGCTTATATATATATAATGATATAAATAATTCTCCGTTATATCCGATACAACTACTTTATAATCCTTCTTTCCATCTAATACTAAATTATCTCCTTCATTAATATCAAGTAAATTAGAAATTTTCTCTGTCACAATAGCACCACTACCTAAATCAAATTTCTTACCACTTTTCCTATCTTGTAATTTAATAAAATCACTAGTATCAGAAAAAGGAACTACTAAAGTAATAGACTGGTTAGTATCTTTATTTTTTATTTCTATAGATTCTTTTTCTACTTTTAAAGCCTTATTAACTTCATCTAATTCATTAACCTGTTCATAAACACTATCTAATTCATCAACATTCAAATTATCATTTAATGTCACTTCAACTTGATAATTAAAAATCTTCTCATACTGATTAGGAACTAAATTAGTAATACAATCTTTTAAACCAAAACCAGCTAATATAAGACCGGTACATCCAGCTATCCCCAAAATAGTCATAAACATTCTCTTCTTATATCTAAAAACATTTCTAACAGTAACCTTACTAGAAAACTTTAATCGCTTCCAAATAAATGGAATATACTCTAACCAAACTCTCTTACCAACTGTTGGAGCCTTAGGTCTAAGAAGAGATGCTGGAACTTCCTTTAATGTCTTAGTACAAGCATATATAGTAGCACCTACCGTACATATTAAAGCTATTACCATTCCTTGTAAAGTTAGCCCCCAATAAAAACTACTAACAAAACCATCAACATTATACATAATCTTATACATATTAAAAATAATATTTGGAATAATATTAAACCCAATAACAACACCAACTAAAGAACCAATCACCGTAGCAAGCATAGCATATAAAACATACTTAAAACTAATACTAACATCATCATACCCTAAACTTTTTAAAGTACCTATTTGAATTCGCTCCTCTTCTACCATCCTAGTCATAGTAGTAAGACAAATAAGAATAGCAACTACAAAAAATACCATTGGAAAAACCTTAGCAATATTAGCTATTCTCTCAGTATCCGCATCATAACTATAATATCCAGCATTAGAACTTAAATCAAGAACATACCATTCAACCTTATCAAGTTCATCTAACTCTTTCTTTAAATCATCTATTTTTACTTTAGCACTATCTAATTCATCCTTCATAGTATCCTTAACAGTACTATCAATATAAGTTACATCTTTAATATCATTATATCTATCAAGATTCTCCTCATACAAAGAAGTAGCCTCATCTATCCCATCTTCATACTGTTTTACTATTTCCTCATAATTACTATTACCTATAATATCAGTAACATCTTCTAACTTTTTCTCATAACCATCAACCTCATCCTCATACTTACTATCAAATATATCATTATCACTATCTATATCAATATAAGCTTCCGTATAAACATCAGTATTAAAATTACTAACATCAGTATATAAAAAATAATTAATCTTACCAGTAAGAAGATTCGTACTTCCTCTTTCATCTGATACATATAAAGGACTCTTAACTATCCCAACTATCTTAAGTTCCTTATTCTTAACATCATCACTATCTAAATATATAGAATCACCTATCTTATAATCTTCAGTATAATCATTTCTTTCAATAACACACTCATCACTATTACTAGGCATCCTTCCTTCCATAAGAACCAATTTATTAATATCACTATTTTTATCGTAAGACATAACCTTAACAGCATAAAGAGAATCATCATTATTAACAACTACATCAAAACTAATACTACCTTCAATATCATATCCCTTATCCTTAATCTTACTAATATCATCCTTACTTATTCCATAATTAGACATAAGCTCAATATCATACATATTATTTTCTTTATAATAACGACTCAAAGTTTCTTTCATATCAGGACTAGTAGCCCTAATACCAGCAAAAAAACCTACACCCAAAAGTACAATTAAAGTAATAGACAAAAATCTTTTAAAACTCTTTCTAATACTAACAAAAAACTCTTTATATAACTTTCTCATTACCATTCTATCTCCTCAATAGGCATAGGATGCTTATTAATAACAATGTCCTCAACACCACCATTCTTAAACTTAATAACCTTATCTGCCATAGGAGCAATAGCACTATTATGAGTAACAATAACAACTGTCATCTTATCACGTTTCTTTATATCTTGAAGCAATTTAAGTATCTGCTTTCCTGTCACATAATCTAAAGCACCTGTAGGTTCATCCGCTAATAATAATTTAGGACTCTTAGCAACAGCTCTTGCAATAGCAACCCTCTGTTGTTCCCCACCAGACAATTGAGAAGGAAAATTATCTAATCTATCTCCAAGACCAACACTCTCTAATATTTCTTTAGAATCTAAAGAATCTTTACAAATCTCTGTAGCCAGCGAAACATTATCAATAGCCGTCAAATTCTGAATTAAATTATAAAATTGAAAGACAAAACCAATATCATTTCTCCGATACTTAACTAATTTTCTTTTATTATATTTCGTAATATCTCTACCAGCCACTATAACCTTACCACTAGTAACACTATCCATACCACCAAGTATATTTAAACAAGTTGTTTTTCCCGCTCCACTAGGACCAAGTATAACAACTAACTCTCCCTTATCAATAGAAAAACTAGTATCCTTAAGCGCAACAACCTTACCATCCCCAGTACCATATATCTTACCAACATCCCTAAATTCAATATAAGCCATAAATACCAACTCCTACCATAATTATAACATAACAAAACAAAATAAAATTAAAAAAGCAACAATTATTATTAATTATCACTTTTATAACTTATATCCCTATTAGCAGGACCACTAATACACTTACCATCAATATCAAATCTAGACCCATGACAAGGACAATCCCACGTTTTCTCTATCTCATTAAACATCAAATAACACCCCATATGAGGACATTTTCTATATACAATATGCTCTCCTTCACTATCCCTATATATACAAACACTATCTCCATTAATATTTTTATATTCTATACTATCATTTTTCTTAAAAAAACCATTAACAATTCCCTCTACACTATAATAAGAATTCTTAACACTCTCTAATACATTACCAGAAATCTCTCTCTTAGGATCAAACAAATCACTATACTTATTACTTCTTCCTAATAATAACTCACTAACTATATAGCCACCAAATATACCATTAGTCATTCCCCAAGTATTATAACCAGTAGAAATAAACATATTTTCCTTAATTAATCCAATATAAGGAAGACTATCATTAGTCATAATATCTATATTACTCCATGAATAACTAGGGGTAAATTTTAAATATTTAGCACTACCAAGTAATTCATCAAACCTTTCTTTATCATTACCATGACTACTATTAATACATGAATTAGAAAGATAAATAATATAATCTCTATAATTTCTAATAGAAACAAATGGATTATTATAGCTAATCAAAGAAATATTCTCAATATCCTTATGCCCACTACATAAATACGACTTTTCCAAACTCCCCTTAATAGGAAATAAAAAAGGTAAATTAAAATATGGATAATGCGAAGCAATCACAACATATCTACATTTTATAACTCTATCTAAATTAGTATAACAAAGATAATATTCTTCATCCCTATCTATCTTAACAATACTAACTCCTTCATATATATAATTATCTAAATTACACTTAAAAACTAATTCATAAATAAATTTAACAGGATTAAACAAATAAGTATCATCAACACTTATAACATATTTATTTTCTACTAAATCCAAACAATCCTCTTTAACATCTATATTATTATCTATTAAAAAATCTTTTAATTCAACTAAACTATCTATTTCTTTATCACTATCTGTATAAACATAACTCTTACTCTTAGTTAAATCACATTCAAGATCATTATCCTTTATAATATTTTTAACTAAATTAATAGCATCCCTCTGACTCTCTAAATATTTTGATGCAGTTATTTTATCATATTTCTTCCAAATTTTATTATACATACTATCTTGTAAATAAGTAAGCTTCCCCGTACTATTAGCACTAACTCCCATACCTATCTTATTTTGTTCTACCAAAACGCAATTAAACTTACTATCCTTCAAATGATATAAAGTGCTAATACCAGTAAGACCACCACCAATTATCAACACATCACATTCTATATCACTATCTAAATTACAACTATTAATACTAAAACTACCATCTTTCCAAATACTAAAATTTTTCATCTAATCACCATTATTAGTATTAATAAATATTTAAAAAATATAATAAAAAAGATGACTTAATTAAATCATCTAAATAATTATTTTATATTCTCCCATGTTAAATCCAAATCCCATCTTCCAAAATGACCATAACAAGCCAAATCATAATAAATAGGCTTCTTTAGATCTAACTCATTAACTATATTATTAACACTAAAATCAAAATTATCATCTACATATTTGTATATGTCATTCATACTAACTTTATTAGTACCAAAACACTCTATAAATAAAGAAACTGCCTTACCACAACCAATAGTATAACTTACTTGTATTTCACATTTTTCTGCCATACCATGAGCTACTATATTTTTAGCAACATATCTAGCATAATAAGCACCACTCCTATCAACTTTAGAAGGGTCTTTACTACTAAAACAACCACCACCTACCCTAGCCATTCCTCCATAAGTATCACATACTATTTTTCTACCAGTCGTACCACTATCAGCCCATGGACCACCAAGAATAAAAGAACCACTAGTATTTATTAATATTTTTGTATTATCATCTAATAAGCGATTAGGAATTACTTTTTTTATAACATTATCAATCACAAATTTTCTTAATTTTTCTAAACTAATACTTTCTTTATGACATACAGCCATTACAACAGTATCAACTCTACTAACTTTACCATCAACGTACTCAACAGTAACCTGACACTTACCATCAGGATTCAAAAAATCACATTCTTTCTTCAATTTATCTAATTCAAAAACCAACTTATTAGCAAGAAAAATTGGCATTGGCATTAAACAATCAGTATCCAAACAAGCATAACCAAACATAATTCCTTGATCTCCAGCCATCAACTCGCTATCTCCAACAGCACTATCTATCTCTTTTGATTGTTCACTAACCCTAACAATAACTTCAAACTCAGCATCATATCCAATATCTCTAACCACTTCTTTAGCCAATTTTTCATAATCTAAAACAGCCCTAGTATTAGCCTCTCCATATATAAAAATAGTATTATCCTTAATAGTAGCCTCAACAGCCATCTTACTATCTTTATCCTGCCTTAAAGCACTATCTAAAATATAATCACTTATTTTATCACATATTTTATCAGGATGACCACAACAAACTGCCTCACTAGTAAAATAATATTTATCCATAAATATCTCCCCTCAAAAACTATATTTTAAATCATTTTTTCTTATAACTATTATTTAATCTTAAAGAATAAGTTTCACTAAGAAGTCTATTATTACACTCATCATAATCATCAATATGAATTACCATATCATCCATAACCTCATAAGGATAATTTATAATATTAATACCACTATGATGATAGTCAAGCCTTCTAAATATTCTAATAAACTTTTCTGTTAAATTAGATTGTATATTTAAATACTTTAAAATATCTTCTTGCAATATACTAGAAATTTTATCATCGTTATTATTTTTTTCTTTTAATTTCTTTCTCCGATAATCGAAAGCAATATTTTTAGCATTCCATCTTTCAATTAATATAGATGAAACATTAATTCTATTTATACCATTACTAGAAAGTATACCCATAATTATATTAGCAGCCACTAAAAAACTAGGAGTAACATCTTTTAAATTTCCAAAACCATATTTTTCACAAGTATCCCCTTTTACATCAAAATTCTCATTTATTTTATATAATTTTCTATCAATTTTCTTTCTATAGTTCTCATTAACAATCTTATTATTATCATTTTGTATAGCATATAAATAAGCACAATCATTACTAGTTCCAACATATACTTTAGGAAATTCATACAAATAATTATCAAAATTATCTTTAAGAAAAATTCTAAAAGAATAAGGTGTTTCATTACCTATTCTATTTTTAATAGCACAAACCTCAATATTAGCATCTATTACATACTATAACCAACAACCCTTTTATCACTATAATAAACCATAATTTCATCATCAAGAAAATTAATTCTTTTCTTTAAAAAAGAAATAGGATCATTAAAATCACTTAATGTAGCATTAGCCCACAATAAAGTCATAATAACCTTTTCTCTACAAATCCCATCCTCCAAATCATCAAAAACGCTTCTTCTAACTTCTTCCTCATAATTACTATCATCATAAAATTTAATAGCCATCTTAACATAATCAACTAATAATCTATCAAATTCTTTTCTATTTTTAATAATCAAAGTTGGAATAATCAAATCATCATTATCACATCTAGAATCAATATAAATATTATCTTCTAAAATCATAGTCTAAAAAACTACATTATAATAAAAATAACAATTTACTCTACCACTAGACGCTTCTTTTACTATATCATTATAAAATATATCAAGTATCCTATCTTCCACCCTATCACCTCTTATATTTAATGTCTATCAAAAAAACTACCATATTTCTCTCGAACAATTTTACATTCAACCTTATAAAAATACTTCATAATATTTTCTATTGCATTATAACCATTTTCATAGCAACAATCTAAAACATTATTTACCCCAGCCTTAAGCTCCAAAAAATCCCTCTTATTTAAAATAACATTATCAATTGTAACCAAACCATTAGCATATTTTTTATCATTACCATCCTTAACCAAAACACCTTCATAATCACCATAAATTTTTAAAAAATTCACTACTTTCATCCTAAACTCTTCATCAATATTAAATACTTTATCCTTCATTTTTTTATCCTCCACATATATTATATCAAATATTAAAACATATTTATTAATTATTTAAAATTTTTTAATATATCCCTAACTGCCACTAACCTTGTAACAGCAGTTGTTACAATATTATCATCCTTATCGAATCCAACTATAACAACATCCACTTTATCACTTTCATATTAATTATATAATTAAAATTTAAAATAATAATCTCTTTAATTAACAATTAATCAAAAAATTAATAATCATATTATTTTAAACAACAACACTAACACTACTACCACAATTAGTCTTCTTAACAACAATCTTTTTATCAATTCTATCTTTAAGTTCATCAACATGACTAATAATACCAATCAATTTATCACTATCACTAAGCATTAATATAGCATTCATAGCAGATTCTAAACTATCATTATCTAAACTACCAAATCCCTCATCTATAAACATAGTATCAACTACTACTCCTCCAGAATAACTCTGAATCACATCACTCATACCAAGTGCTAAAGATAAAGAAGCTTTAAAAGATTCACCTCCAGATAAAGAAGTAATTTCTCTTCTTTTACCAGTATAATTATCAATAACTTCTAACTCTAAACCTAATTTATCACTAACCTTAGTAGCCTCAATTTTTCTAGAAAGTAAATATCTAGAATCAGTCATATAACTAAATCTCTTATTAGCACTCACCAAAACATTATCAAAATAACTAGCTTGTACATATTGTTCAAATTCTAATTTATTCTTTCCTTTAATATTGCCATTAGCAGTATTTGACAAATCCTCATAAATAGCCAACTCTTCTTCTATCTTTCTATATTTTTTATATACAAACTCTAACTTATCATAAACTATTTTATTATTAGAATACTTGCTATGAACACTTTTAAGAGACAACTCTATTTCTGATAATTCATTATCCATTTGACATTTTTTCTCTTTTAAAGAACTAACATCTATTCTTTCTTTATCCTTAATTACTTCACTTAAAGTATTTAATCTACTATTTAAATCATCTACTTTCTTATCATAATTACTAACTTCTAACTCATAACTAGCACATATCTCATCATCTAATTTAAAAGATAAATAATCTTTCTCTAAAACATAACCAAGACTCTTATAACTACTACTATATTTTAAAGAAGCTATTTTTCTATCATTATTTAATTTATCTAACTCTTTATTAATAACATCAATAACAGATTCTAAACTAGTTTTCTTACTTAATAATTCTTCATACTTACTAGTTACATCATTTATATATTTATTAACCCTCTCTATCTCTAAACTCACCTTACTAATTTTCTTATTAACTAATTCCTCAGTGTCTTCATCATTAATCAATGAACTTTTACTATCAATACTAGCTTCTATATAACTAATCTCTTTTACAATATCACTAATATTATATTCACTAACATCAATACCTTTATCTTTTACATTACTATAATTATCTAACTTACTATATAAGTCATTAACATCTATATCTTTAACTTCATTATTACTAATCTCTAACTTTTGTCCTAAAGAATTAACTTCTTCACTAGACTTATCTAATTCAACTTGACAATTATCTAATTTTTCCTTTATTAAATCTAAATCATGCTTAGAAATATAATCACCATCCAAACTAGCTGGATTAGGATGATCTAAACTACCACATACAGGACAAGGACAATTATCTTTTAAATCACTAGCAATTATACCAGCTTGACTATCAATAAATTTATTATAAATTAAATTATAATCACTAGCTAATTTATTATACTTATCCTTAATCTTCAACAAAGAAGCTTTTTTTTCTAAATAATCATTATTAAGTTTTTTATTATCATCTACTAACTTTAAAAGATTATTTAAAGAATTTAACTCTAATAAATTATAAATATTACTCTTCTCCATAAGTTCTTTATTAAGAGAGTCTAACTCTAAAAACAAAGGTAACATATTCTCTAACTTACTTAAATCTAACTTCAAAGCATCAATCTTTTTTCTTGATAAATTCAAATTATTATATTCATCTAAAATATTAGTATACTCCAGTTCTACTTCACTATATAACTTCTTATTATTAACTAAATCACTATCTTTATCTTTAATTAAATTATCTAATCTTAAAACTTCATTATAATAAGGTATTACTTTATCCATAATTTCTTTATTTTTACTAACAACCAATCTTTTATTATCAATATTATCTTTTTCATTCATCAGTATTTTAAGAGACTTATCAACTGTCTCATATTTATCAAAACTATCATTAATTAAATTAGCATTACTAATATCATTTGTAATATTTTGTATCTTATTTAAAATATTTGTCTTTTCTTCGTCTAATTTGTCTTCTTTCTCCTTATCTTTACAAATTACTTTACTAATAATATCAAAAAATTCTTTAATATCTCTATCATTTAACATTACATCATCATCAACTATAAAACTTTCCTTCAAATTATCTATAACCATACCAACTTTTTCATATTCTGACTTTACATCCAAATATTTTCTTTTTAAACTATCACTAATATCTCTATAAATATAAGTATCAAAAATTTTTCTAAATATTTCTGCCCTATCACCAGGTTTAGCTAACAAAAGCTTTAAAAACTCCCCTTGAGCTATCATTGAAATTTGTTTAAATTGAGATGAATTAATACCTAAAATTTCCTCACATTTTTCTGTTACATACTTATCTCCTGTAATAACATTATCCAGATACTCACAAGAAGCATCACCACTAACTTGAGTATATCCTTCACCTCTTTTCTTCTTACGTATATATCCAAGACTTCTTGTTACCTTATAACTAATGTTTTTATGCGTAAACTCTAAAATAACAAAAGTTTTAACATTATCATCTGCAAAATCACTTCTAAAAGAACTTTTTCCTCTATTACTACCACTAGCAATACCAAAAAGAGCAAAACATATAGCATCAAAAATAGTAGTCTTACCACTACCAGTATCACCTGTAATTAAAAAAATACCATTATCAAACTGCGTAAAATCAATATAAACTTGATCTTTATAAGGACCAAAAGCACTAATTGTAACATTAATTGGTCTCATCAGATACCTCCTTAATAATCCTTAAAACTAACTTTTCTCTCTTACTATCTAATTCTATATTATTTTGTTCTTTATAAAAACTTTTAAACAATTCTAATGGACTTTTTTCCTTAACACTACTACTATCATCATTAATTTTATCATTAGAAATAATAGTTCTAGCATTTCTATACTCTAACCTCAAAATATTTTTATAAACACCTCTTAACTTTCCAATAGCATCAACAACATAATCAGAATCAGTAACAATAGCATTAATATAATCATCCCTATTTCCTAACATATAAAACTTTTTATCTAATAAATCACTAATATTTCCCTTAATTACTCTCATATCCCTAATTGGTTTAAGACTAACTAACTCTATACTAATATCATTCTTATCATTAAATTCAATAATAGGTACACTCTTTTTCTGATTAACTTCACTAAAAGAATACTTTAAAGGACTACCAGCATATCTAACTGTATCTCTAGTAAGTCTCTGAGCACCGTGAATATGCCCCATAGCAACATAATCAAATTTAGAAAAATTACTAACATCAACATTATCAATACCACCTAAAGAAATTACTTCCGAATCACTTCTTAAAACATCAACACCACTAGCAGTAACAAATTGATGAACCATAATAATATTTCTCTCATCTAAATTTACTGAAGTATTATCAATAATACATTTAATAGCATCATTATATGTACTAATAGACTCCTCTGGAAAATATTTTCTAACATCTACTGGCTTCACAAATGGAAGCATATATATATTAATTTTCCCATAATCATCTTCTAAAACTTCATGTCTTAATTTTCCATTAAAAACACCTTCTATAAAAACACCATTATCAATAAATAATTCATTTCCAAAAGATAACCTATCCTTTGAATCATGGTTACCAGCAATAACAAAAGTCTTCTTACCAAGTTTATACAATCTAGTTAAAAAAGAAGAAAATAAATTAACAGCCTCTACACTAGGTACTACTTTATCGTAAACATCCCCAGCAATCATAACAACATCAATATCTCTTTTGATAACTATATCAATAATAACATCTAAAATATATCTCTGATCATCAATCATAGACTCTTCAAAAATATTCTTCCCCAAATGCAAATCTGATAAATGCATCAACTTCATCATACCACCACCTAATTATCAATAAAATTATAAACTATTAATCAACAATCTACAATATAATTAACAAAAAAAGACTTCAGTACAAATACCAAAATCTCAATATTAAACAAAATCTATATTATTTATTCAAACCCAATTTATCTATCAATTTAGTCAATAAATCAATTAAATATAATAAGAAATGTTTATCTAAATTAACCAAATCTAATATAATATGTATCTTATTCTCTTTATAATTTAATCTAAAATTTTTAGAAACCTCATAAGACATCATAAACAAATCTTCTCCATTTATCATCTTACTAACATTTTCTGATAATTCTAAATCAACAAAAGTCTTAGTTTGCTTAACTTTCTTTATTTCTAACTTACTAGCCAACTTTTCAAACCATTCTTCATACATATATATTACAAGCTCTTCACTTACAGTACCAAATCTATCCTCTAATTCAGTCTTAACTTCATTTAATTTTTCTATAGAATTAACTTCATTAATTTTCTTATGAATTTCTATTTTCAAATCTTCATCATTAATATAATTATCACTAATATGTGTTTCAACATCAATCAAAGACTTATTAACTAAATTCTCATCAACCTCTTCTTCAACATAAACTCCTTTTATCTTATCAACAGCATCTTTAAGCATTTTCAGATATAACTCAATACCTATGGTATCAATAAAACCTGATTGCTCACTACCTAAAATATCTCCAGCACCTCTAATAGACAAATCTCTCATAGCAATTTTAAAACCACTACCAAGTTCCGTAAATTCTTTAATTGTATTAAGTCTTTTCACTGCTATATCATTAAGCATTTTCCTACTATCATACATAAGATATGCATAGCCAATTTTATCACTTCTACCTATTCTCCCCCTAATTTGATACAATTGCGAAAGTCCAAACCTATCAGCATCCATTACAATTAAAGTATTTACATTAGGAATATCAATCCCAGTTTCAATAATAGTAGTACAAACTAAAACATCAAACTTATAATCTATAAAATTCTGCATCTTATCTTCTAATTCAGTTTTAGTCATCTGACCATGAGCAAAATCAATTCTAGCATCAGGTACTAACTTATGAATATCAGCAACTTTAGATTCTATACTCTCAACATAATTATATAGAATAAAAACTTGACCCTCTCTAGATAATTCTTTATATATAGCATCTTTTATTACATTATTATTTTCACCCAAAACATATGTTTGAATAGGTAATCTTTGAGCTGGTGCAGTTTCAATTAAAGCAAGACTTCTAATACCAGACATAGACATCTGCAAAGTTCTTGGAATTGGTGTTGCAGATAAAGTCAATACATCAACATTAGATTTATATTGCTTAATTTTTTCTTTATGAGTAACACCAAATCTCTGTTCTTCATCAATTACTAAAAACCCTAAATCTTTAAATTTAATATCATTACTAAGTATTCTATGTGTACCAAACAAAATATCAATCTTACCCTCATTCAAATCATTTATAATTTGCTTTTGTTTATTTTTAGGAACAAAACGATTAAGTAAAGCAATAGTAACAGGAAAATCTTTAAACCTCTCCAATGCATTTTTATATTGTTGATTAGATAAAATAGTAGTAGGACACAAATACGCTACTTGCTTACCATCATTAACAGCTTTAAACATAGCTCTAAAAGCAACCTCTGTCTTTCCATAACCAACATCACCACAAAGCAACATATCCATAGGTTTACTCTTTTGCATCTCATTTTTTATAGCCTCAATAGCTCTCAACTGATCTGGAGTCTCTTCATACTGAAAACCACTATCAAACATAATTTGATTCTCATCATCTGCTGAAAATGCAAATCCCTTCATAGCCTCTCTCTCAGCAGAAACTTTAAGCAAATTAGTAGCAATTTCTTCTAACCTTCCTTTAACTCTAGCTTTCTTCTTCTGCCATTTATCACTACTTAAACTATCTAATTTAACACTAACTCCCTCTTTACCAGAAAATTTACTTATTCTATCAATTTTCTCAACTGGAATATACAAAACATCTCCACCAGCATAAATAAGCTTAATATAATCTTTTTTATATCCATTCTTCACAATTGTAGTAAGTTCATCATAAATACCAATACCATGATCAACATGAACTATATAATCACCTTTAGTAATATTACTAACACTAGAAATTTTAACCCCTAACTTAAATTTATTATTATATTTTCTTTTTTTATCACTAGTCTTAAACAAATCATTATGAGATATTACCACATAATCCCCAAATATAAAACCATTATCTATATCTTTTACAATAACATTAATAGCATCCTTAACAATATTATCTTCACTTGTCTTAACTAGAACAACATCATCTAAATATTTAAAAATTCTCTTTCTAGATGCATCATTATCAACACAAATAATAACAGTCTTATGCTTTAATTTATACTTAATTAAATCCCTTCTTATAAACTCAATATTACCATCATAATTATCAATATTACCACAAACATATTTATCTTCACAATTAAGTTTAATAGACTTCAAAATATTATCAAAATTCATCAAAAAAATCTCTTTATCAAACTTAAAATCTTTAATATCAAACATATAATCAGTCTTAATACCAGCCCCATTTTTATTATCAACATCATAATTAATAATACTTTCTCTAAGTAATTTATAACCTTCTTCTATCTGATTATAATCATAATAAAAACATAAAAATTTATCTACATAATCCCATAATCCACTAACTTCATCAGAATAATGTTTTAAATATTTTTGCTTCCTAACAACATCATCAGGATAATTAGTAAGCAAAAATTCAGTATAAGGATAAATCTCTATACTATCAACATTACTATTATCTATAGACAATTGACTATCAATATCAAAATATTTAATACTATCTACTTCATCTCCCCAAAACTCTATTCTAACAGGATCTTGTTCACCAATAGGAAAAATATCCAAAACATACCCTCTAACACCAAGCTTACCAGTTTCTGTAACAATAGTTTCTTTCTCATAGCCACTATCATAAAGCATATGTTCTAAATACTCACGTCCAATATTCATACCAACATCTATTTTTATAATAGATTTACTCCAAACCTTACTACTAGGTAAATATCTTAAAATTCCCATTAAATTAGCTATAACTATATATTTATTATCTTTAATTAAACAATTAATAGTATTAATCCTCTCACTCTTAAACTCAGGACTAATAGCAATAGCCTCACTAGTAATAAAATCATCCATAGGAAAAAACAATACTCTATCAGTATAGTTTAATAACTTATTATATAAATTATTAGCTTCATATATAGAATTAGTAATAACAACCATACCTTTATTATATTTAAGAAAAGTCTCATAAACATATATAACAGATAATTCAGAGTTCAACCCTGATACACCATAATAATTATTATCATTAATATTAAATAAATTATCAAAAAATTTCATAATATCACAACCTTTAAAAGATACTTAAATTAAAGTACCTCTCCTATTTATTATTATATTTATTCATCAATCTATCTAAACTAAAAGAACAAAAATCTTCAACTATATCTTTCAACTTTTCATAATCACTATTCAAAATTTTCTGTTCTTCCATACTAAATTTTCCTAATACATAGTTTATAGTATCAACGCTCTTATCATTATTAATACCTATCTTTAACCTAGCATACTTACGACTACCAAGATGCTGCTCTATATCTTTAATACCATTATGTCCACCACTACTACTATTAAAAACTATCTTTATTTTACCTAAATTCATATCCAAATCATCTTGAATAATCAAAATATCAGTTAAATCTAACTTATAAAAACTAACAAAAGATTTAACAACATTACCAGATAAATTCATATATGACAAAGGTTTTATCAATAATATTTTTTCATTATTATAATTATATTCCACATATTTAGCATTAAACTTAGTTTTTACAAAATCAAGCCCCTTATCCTTAGCAATATAATCTAACAAAGAAAAACCAATATTATGTCTTGTATTTTCATATTCTTTCCCCGGATTACCTAATCCAACTATTAACTTCATTATTTACTCTCCTTATGATATATACTATAAACATCACTCTTTTTCATTTTTCTCATATGTGCTACCATTTTTATAGCATCATTTTTACTAAGTCCTTCATTAATATAAAAATTAATACTATCACTAATACTAATATCATAATCAATATTATTATCAACATAACCAGATACAATTATTACAAATTCACCCTTAACATTATCAAAATTTAAAATTAAATCACTAATCTTTCCCCTGTAAATACTTTCAAATTTCTTAGATATTTCTCTAGAAACACTAATATCTCTATCTCCAAATATATCTAACATCAACTTCAATGTCTTAATAATCCTATGAGGAGCTTCATAAAAAATCATAGTTTCTTGACTATATTTTAATTTATCTAATTCTTTTTTCTTTTTACTATCTTTACTATCTAAAAAACCATAAAAAATAAAAGGCTGAGGACTAATACCAGAAACAATTAAAGCAGGTACAAAAGCATTAGCTCCAGGAAGAGCCACCACATTATACCCTTTATCACTAATATACTTTACAGTTTTATAACCTGGATCACTAACAATAGGTGTTCCCCTATCTGTAACCAATCCAACAGAATAACCATCTACCAAATATTCCAAAACCTTATCTTTAACCATTTCCTCATTATGTTCATGTAAAGAAATTAATTTTTTATCTATATTTAAATAATTAAGTAAATTTCTAGTAACACGTGTATCCTCCGAAAAAACCACTTTTACTTCTTTTAAAACATTAATAGCCCTAATAGTTATATCTTCCATATTACCAATCGGTGTAGGAATTAAATACAAAATAGGACTGCCATCATAGCTTTTTTGCCACATAAAAATCACCTCAAAAATCAACCAAACATCGAACTAACTTCGTCAGTATAACTACCATCATCATTATGAATAATCAATGGCTCCATTACTTTCAAACCACTATTACCATTTTTTACAGCTTCAATTAAAAATAAATCACTATTTTTACCTTTTCTAGGATAAACAAATCTCACTTTTTTTGGTTCCAAATTGTAATTTTTCAATTTTGTAATAATTTCAATAAATCTCTCACTCCTATGAACCATAGCAAAATTTCCACCATTTTTAAGTAAATATCTAGCAACTCTCAAAACATCATCAACTTCTAAAGTTAATTCATGTCTAGCTTTCATCTTCACTTCATTATCATTAACATAACCATCTATTTTAGTCTTAAAATAAGGAGGATTACATAAAACAGTATCATAAATATCACTATTATAATAATCAGATATTTTTCTAACATCACCATTTATAACTTTTATTCTTTCATTCATATCATTATCATATATAGATTTACAAGCCAATTTATAAACACAATTCTGTAATTCAATACCATCTATATTAGCTTTCGTTTTATAAAATAAAAGCATTGGAATAGGAGCATTACCAGTTGCTAAATCTATAATCTTCTTACATCGTAAATTCAAAGTTACAAAATTAACCAATAATACAGAATCTAAAGAAAATTTAAACCATTCATCATTTTGATATATAATCCCATCAAAATTAAGCAATCTATTTTTTACTATCATCAGCACTAACTTCCAAAACAGATTTATCATTAAATTGCAACTTATATTTACCTTTTAAAACATCAACAGAAATAACTTTACCCTCTTTACCTTCATAATCAACTACCGAACCTAATTTAGGTAAATCTTTTTTTAAATCACTATAAGTATCATTCTCATATCTTAAACAACAAAGTAATCTTCCACATACTCCATTAATTTTAGTAGGATTTAAAGAAACATTTTGATTTTTAGCCATACTTATAGTAACACTATCAAATGAATTCAAAAAACTACTACAACACAATAACCTACCACAAGGACCAACTCCACCTATTTCTTTAGCTTTATCCCTAATACCAACTTGTCTAAGTTCTATCCTTGTCTTAAAACAAGAACCTAATTCCTTAGCCAAATTTCTAAAATCAACTCTCTCTTCCGCCACAAATCTAAATAACAACTGAGTTCTATCAAAATTATAACTACCATCCAAAATAGTCATTGATAAATTATTTTTCTTTACTAATTCCTTACATTTTATTATTGCAGAACAAACATCATTCAAATTAGCAACATGCTTCAAATAATCCTTTTTAGTAGCAATTCTAACAACATTAAAAAGAGAAACAGAATCAAATTCAGAAATATCATCAATAATATTAACAACTTTACCAAATTGTAATCCTCTATCACTATCAACAATAACTGTAATATTATTTTTTAAATTAAACTTATTATTCCTAAAAAAACTAGTTTGCTTACTATAATCAAACTTTACTTCAACAATATTCATACTATTCACCCAACCCTATTACAAGATTATCAATTGTTAAATTGGTATTTAAATTATATTCAAGATTTTCTTTTATTTCAACACATTTATCTATTTTTTTCAAAATATCATCCAAACTATTTGCATTAGAAACATTCTTCAATTCATCCAAATAATCACAAAAGAAATAATCGTTTAAACTATATTTATATTTAAAAACATCAAAGTAAAAAAGAACCATAAGAAAAACAGCCATTATATTATCATCCCTTGTTAAAAAATTATTATACCACATTTTTTTTAAATAAATCATAATATCTAAACCATTTTCTTCATAATAAAGAATAAACTTAATAATAGCTTCTATCATATCCTTCTTAGATTGATCTTCCAAAAAATTATCTATCTCTTCTTGACTAGAACAAAAAGAATAAGCAAAATTTTTAAGAGTACTATCACTATTAAAATGCCTATCCTTTGCTAAAGTAATTAACTGACATCTAGATACTATAGTTTTTAACACTTTATTAATATTATTAGTAAGCAAAATAGCAATAATTCCTTCTTCAGGTTCCTCTAAAAATTTTAATAAACTATTAGAAGCTTGCTTATTCATTTTATCACAATCTTTTATAATATAAATTCTATAATCACCTTCAACAGATATTTTACTAAAATCACTCTGTAATTCTAACAATTGTTCTTTCTTTATTACCAAAGAATCTGAAGAAATAATCTTCACCTCAGAATAGTTACCAGAATCAATTCTATTACATAAATTACAAGAAACACATTTATCAAAATTAGTATAATGATGCCTACATAAAATAACCTTTACTAAAGACATTACAAAATCAAAAGCATGCTCATTATTATTTCCATCTATTAAATAAGCATGTGAAATCTTATTATTTTTAATAGAATTAGTCAATAAAGAATACGCAACAAATTGACTATCTTTAAAGTTATCAAACACAACTATCACCACCAATTCAAAAAAAGAAAGAAAATACAATAAGTTCAAACATAGCAATCAACCCAAAACAACTAACTAAAAAAATATTAAAAATATTGATTGGAATAAATACATTAGTAGAAGGTGCTAAAGAATTATAAGCATAAATAATCAAAGTAGCCATAATAATTCTCTTTAATACCAAGAATAAGTTTCTAATCATAACTATATCATCTCCAATAAATAGTATGATTAAAACATATATACTAATTCATATTTTTTCTTTCATCAATAGCCATTTCTAAAGTCAAAGAATCAATATATTCAATCTCAGTTCCAATTGGAACACCAGTTGCAATTTTAGAAATTTTCACATTATTATTTTCTAACATCTTTTTTATATATTGCATAGTTGTTTCACCTTCTATACTAGGTTTAAGAGCTAAAATTATTTCTTTAACTTCCGAGCTATTCACCCTATCAACTAATTTAGATAAATTAATCTCATCCGGACCAATTCCATCTAACGGAGAAATCAATCCATTTAAAACATGATATTTTCCTTTATATACACCTAATTTTTCAAATAAAACTATATCTTTCGGTTTTTCAACCACAAGCAAAATTGAATCATCTCTATCTAAATTAGCACAAATAGAACAAATAGAATTATCAGAAATATTACCACATACAGAACAATTACAAATATTATCTCTCAAATTACATATAGCTTCTGAAAATTCACTAAGCTTATCCTTATCAAAATCAATCATACAAAAAGCTAGCCTTTCAGCAGTTTTATAACCAATACCAGGCAAATTTCTAAAACTATCAATTATTTTTTTTATACTATCTGGATACATTTACATCAATCCTGATAATCCAGAGCCATATTTTCCAAATTTTTTATCTTTATCAGCATCAACCTTTTTTGAAGCTTCATTATAAGCTACAATAATCATGTCTTCCAACATTTCCATATCTTCTTTACCAGAAAGTTCATCATCAAAATTAATTTTTATTGATTGCATTTCTTTATTACCATTAATAACAACCTTTACAAAAGAAGAATTCCCCTCATATTCACTATTTTCTAATTCTTTTTGAGCTTTTTGCAACTCCTTTTGCATTTTTTGTGCTTCTTTCATTAAACTTTGCATATTCATATTCATTTTCATCATCCTCTCATAAATTATTTATATGAAATAATATCTTCGCCTAAAATAGAAACAATTTTATCAATATCATCATTAGTCTCTACCTTTTTATTAACATCAATATTATCATCACCATTTTCATCTTCGTTAATATATATGTATTTCTTACCACTTTTAATATTTTTTATATAATTGTTTTTTTCATATATCCATTCATCATTAGCAAGAAAAACAATCTTATATTTTTTATTAAAGAACAAATACAATAATCTTTCAAAATCATCAACATAATTATAAATTCTTTCCAACAAAGAATCATATTTAGCTAAAAATATAACATTATTATCTCCAACAACCAAAATATCAATATCATCAATTATTCCAGCAATAGAACTAAAATCATCTAATATAGAACTTTGATTAATAGTATCCCATTTTTTTACAAACTCATCCTTATTAAGTTTTGAAGCTGTAGAAAAAGAATTATTTATTCTAATTTTCTTTAATTTATCACTAAATTTAGTTATAGAAGATACTATATTATTTTTTGAAATAGAAAAATTATTATTAGTTTCCTTTGCAGAATTATTAACTTCCATATCAGTTAAATTATCAACTCTATTACCAATTTTTAAATTATTATTGTTTAAATCATTAGACAATTTAACAAAATATACAGTAAGCAAAACAGTAGAAAAAACCGATTTTTTCAACTTATTATTTAAATCATTTAAAGAAAAAATCATATTAGAAATCTCATCCAAATCAAAAATTTTTGAAATTTCAATTATCTTTTCCTGTTTATCTTTTATTCCTAAATCACTCAAATTAAATTCATTTTTATACAACAAAACATCTTTCAAAAAAATTAATAAATCATTAATAAATCTATCTATATTTTTACCAGAACGATCAATTTCATTGATAAAAGAGGCAATATCTACAATATTATTATCTTTAACAAACTTTAATAAATTTGAAATTTCAACATAAGAAACAACACCATTTAATTTATATAAATCATCAATATTAATTTTACCATTTCCAAAAGAAGATAATTGATCTAACATATTAATTGCATCTCTTAACCCACCATCAGCCAACCTAGCAATTTCATAAAGAATATCTTTAGAAACATCTATATTTTCCAAAGAAGATATATTAGACAATCTAGAAACAATCTCATCATCTGAAAATTTTAAAAATTGAAATTTTTGACACCTAGAAACAACAGTAGCAGGTATTTTATAAAACTCAGTAGTTGCCAAAATAAATACAACATGTGCAGGCGGTTCTTCTAATGTTTTTAACAAAGCATTAAAAGCTTGAACAGTTAACATATGAACCTCATCAATTATATAAATTTTATATTTCCCAATTGTAGGAACTAAATTAACTTTATCACGTAAATCACGTATTTCATCAACACCATTATTAGAAGCTGCATCAATCTCAACAATATCACTACTAGAATTAAAATTTAAACAACTTGCACACTTTTCACAAGGAGTTCCATCAGTTCCTAAATTACTACAATTTATCATTTTAGCAATAATCTTAGCAGTAGAAGTTTTACCAGTACCTCTAGGGCCAGAAAACAAATAAGCATGAGAAATTTTATTATTTAAAATTTCATTTTTAATTATAGTAGAAACACCACTTTGCCCAACTAAATCATTAAAATTATTAGGCCTATATTTTCTATATAAAGCTAAATATCCTCCCACAAAATCACCTACTTAAACAAGTATCAATAATATTATATCATAAATCAAAAAAATTAACAACATAAACCAAAAGAAATCAAGAAAGAACGTTTGTTCGTAAAAATAATTAATAAATCAAAATAAAAAAAAGATGCACACAGTATAAATTGTTAAAGCTGCTATCTTCCGATTCTGACTTGGTTCCAAAATAATACTGTTGCATCAATAAGATTATACAATAAACTAAAAAAAAAATCAAGAAAAATAGTTTTCCACAGAAAAATAATAGATACTAAATCCTTGTTCCACGTGAAACATATAAATATTAAAAACTAAAACCAAATTATTATTAAATTTATAAAAACAAATTACGCATAGTAATAAAAAGAATAACTATTTTACTATATGTGGAAAACAATGTTTCACGTGAAACATAAATTTTATTATAAATAAATAGTTATACAAAAATAAATTATCTACAATAAAAATAGTTCTCAAAATATTAATTAATAACATAACTTTTAACTATTCAATAAAAAAATTCATACTAACACTACACTACAAACCCATTATCAAAAAAATTTATAAACATCTTCTATTCTTCTATTATCTTTTAATGAAATAATAATTAAATTTTTTCTTCAACATTATTATCAAAGTAAAATATAAAAATATTAACAAATTTTAAGAACATTTTAAATAATAAAACTTGTAAAAAAAGTATAGTATTCTAACTATATTCTACTAGTTTATATTTTTTATACATATCACCTATTTTAAAACATTATTAATATTATAAATATATAAATAAATATACATACATATTTTTTCCAAAAAAAGCAAAAATATTTAACTGTGGAAAACTTATGTTTCACGTGGAACATAAAATTTTTTTTATAAATTAACCGTTATAGCTACATATCATATATAACTATAAATTATTTCAACTATAGATAAATAACTAATTATTATCAATCACCATACACTAAAAACACAGGAGTTGTTTAAAAACCAAAAATCCATATCTAAATACTTCTTTTTTTTATCAGTTTGATTTTCTATATATTATTTTATAATTTCATCAGTAACTGTACCAACGGTTCTACAAAAATATCCAACATCTCATATATATTATACACAATACTTTCTCTTAAAATTAGAAACTCTTCTTCTAATTTTTTAGAACTTCTTCCTTTCAAATATTGCATAATTCATTTGTGCTACAGAAATATTTAAAGGGTATGAGACCAACATATGAACATGATCTCTTTAAATGCTTTCTTTTATTATTTGAATATTTCTTGCTTCACAACCTTG
>ERZ1643249.1564-NODE-1564-length-22827-cov-18.393729_pt1 | contig 22827 bp, 22 predicted proteins | sample MGYA00579263_ERZ1643249 | MGnify/ENA primary metagenome ERZ1643249 (study PRJEB29033, sample SAMEA4952264) | chicken gut metagenome | biome: Broiler Chicken; feature: Gastrointestinal Tract; material: Caecum | place: Ireland | collected 2018 | study: Broiler... | reverse complement strand
TCCGCTCTAACCAACCAAATGTTGGACGACTGTCCGCTCGGGTTGCTAGTGGGCTCAGGCTTTTGTCTCCGCTCTAACAGACTAAATATCATCATTTTTCAATAAAAATCTCCTTAGTTATAATAGGAAATAGTTATGTATATGATAATGCAAATTCGTCTACGGCTTGTGGTGGATTGTTTAACTATGCAACTACTATAAAAGTTTTATCAAGTCTAGTTAGTGATTCGCATCCTTATATCAATTCTACAAACTTCCCAAACGTAACTAGCAAAGTAATTGCGGGTAAAAATTATACAGTTTATTCAAAATAATTTCGCTTAAAATAAAACTAGAAGATTTTTTAACCCTGCGGGTTATCATTACCTTCTAGTTTTTTATTTTTTACATAAAATACTTTATTTCATTCAATATTATTTGTCTCACCCCAGCAAAAAGCCTTGGATTATCATGTCTTCGGCTTCGGATTGGGATAAACCTAAGGTCATAAGTTTGATAAGTTCGTCTCCTGCGATTTTGCCGATTGCTGCCTCGTGGACAAGTGAGGCATTGCTGTCCACTGCATCAATCATAGGGGTGGAGACAATGCGGGCATTATCCAAAATTATACCATCACACTCGACATGACCAAAGCATTGATTTTTGCCGATAAGATCCGATTTAAATTCTTGATATGAGTTATCTTTTGCGACACTATGGCTTGTCACTTCAACACTTGAATCTTTGCCAATTAGGTCGACTTTAAAGATTGTCTTTGCTGTCTGTGAGTCAGTTGTCAAAATATTTTCTTGAATGTGCAAGGTTGCCCCGTCGTAAAGTTTGGCATTTGTTTTTCTTATTGTGGACGACACTCCTTCGAGTTGAAGTGTTTCCATTTCCATAAATGAATTTTCTTTCATTAATATTTTTGTCACAGGATTTAATATCTTCTTGCCGTCAGGGTTGCCTTCGCCTACGTGTTTTTCAATATATTTTACTCTTGCATTTTTATCTATATGGAAGGTGTGTATGCCGTCATGTTGACTTGTCTTGCAGGTTTTATTGTGAATACCACAACCGGCGACAATAACAACATCACTGTCATGCCCGACATAAAAGTCGTTATATACAAGGTCATGTAGTCCGCCGACAGTTATGATAACAGGGATATGCACACTCTTGTTCTTTACATTTGGTTTTATTATGATATCAATTCCACTCTTATTCTTTTTAGGTATAATTTCAATATCTTTGGTGGAGTTTCGCATTTCTGCTTGACCATTTTTTCGCAAGTTAAAAGCACCGCTTGGCACTTTATGTAAGTCGGCGATTTTTTCTAGCAATTTTTGTTCAACACTATTCATTTTCACCTCGCAGTTTGTGACAAGTACGATTTTCGATTAAAGGCAAAACTTCTTGCAGTGACCCCTGTTTTGCAATTTCTCCACTTCGAAGTAAGATTATTTCATCGGCAATCTCAAGTATCTTCTTTTGGTGGCTGACGATAATATTTGTGCAATCTTTTAGATTTGAAAAGATTTTTGTCAGCGCATCAAAACTCCATAGGTCAATTCCAGCCTCTGGCTCGTCAAATATATTGATTTTTGTCTTGCGAGACAAGACCATGGCAAGTTCGATACGTTTTAACTCGCCACCAGACAGTTTATCATCAAGTGGGCGGTTGATATAGTCTTTTGCACAAAGTCCTACAAGCGAAAGAAAGTCGCAAAGTTCGTCAACCGAGTTTTTCTTTCCTGAGGCAACATCGAGCAGTTCTCGTACTTTAAGTCCTTTAAAGGTCACAGGTTGCTGGAAAGCATAACTTATTCCAAGATTTGCCCTTTCGTTTATAGGTAGATTGGTTATATCTTTGCCATCAAAAATAATTTGCCCACCTGTTGGCGAAAGCACACCCATGATAAGTTTTACAAGGGTTGATTTCCCGCTACCATTTGGACCAGTTATTACATACGTTTTATTTTTTTTGAAAGTAGTACTTATATTTTTTAATATATCTTTTTGACTTTTGTCTTCGTCAATTATATAACTTAGGTTTTTTAATTCTAACATATGCCTATTATATCATACCGAAAAGTGCTTGTCAAATAAAGTTATGAAAGTAAAAACAGGATAAAAATAAAAATATATTTTATTTGACTATTGATTTTTGAAAAAGATTATAGTATAATAGTCAAGAATTAAAAAGCAAACAGGAGAGTAAATGATAAAAGGTTTTTTAAAAAGCGGGGGAAAGAGTGCTAGGTTTATGCTAGCAGGGGCTGTTACTTTTATAGCAACACTGTCAATTGCGATTGTAAATACTATTCCTAGAATGATAAAAGAAGGTGAAGCGAGCGATATACTTAGCGATTTTAAAAATACAGCATTTTTCCAAGAAAGCATAGTCGAGCAGATTCAAGAGACTGAAGGTCAATATGAAAGTCGTGAAATAACATCTAGTGAATACACTCAAAAGTTGGAACAAATATTATCTGACGAGAATGCTGAGGCGATTTTAAAGTCCACGGCAAGTCCGCTAAGTTTAAGTTATGAAAATGCACAGAGAGTAGCCAGCGGTTTAAACACCGCAAATGTTATTCTAAAATCAATCTCAGTTGTAGGTTTAGGCATGATTATTGCGGGTGGGACAGCAGACAATAAACGCGTAAGAAAAACAAAATCAGAAGATAAGACAATAGAGCGAGAAGAAAATAAAATAATTGACATTTAAGAGAGAGGAGAATATGCAGTATAGAAGCGAGTTAAAGGGCGATAAAGCATGGAAAATAGCAAAAGTAGGTGCTTTAATCGTTGTGGTTGGTGGAGTTTTAAGTATAGCAAGTGGGACTGTTAATTTTGTTAAACAGTCAGATGAGAGAGCCTTGATAGACGACTTTAAAAGCACTACATATTACTCTCAAGAAATAGACAGACAACAAAATGAAAATCTGCAATCGTACAGTGACGGCGAAATCAATTATGAAGAATATCAACAAAACAGCCAAGATATACTCTCAGATGACAATGCGGTTGAGATACTAAAAAGTTCGGAGTCTGAACTTAAATTAGAATACAATCATATTGAAGACCTGCAAAATACTATGTTTACAGCAATGATAAGTGGCTTAGGTGTCGCTATTGCTGGAGCGACAGTAGTTTATGCAGCAGGCGGTAAAGCAGTGTTTGACTTAAATGAAGAAATCAAGGAGATTTAAGGAGTTAATATGAATTTTATCACAAGGAATTTAAAAAGCAGTGTTTTAAAAGCGGTAAGTAAAAATGGACTTGAACTTGCAAATGCTAGTGAAAAACTTAAAGACGACAAGCAAGTGGTAACTTTTGCTATTAGACAAAATGTACAGGCTTGCAAGTATATGAGCGATAGGCTTGCAAATGACGAGAGGTTCATATATTCGCTAGCCAAAGAAAATATAGAGGTGCTAAGTAATCTCCATAATGAAACTGCAACAAAAGTTTTGCAAAGACTTCGAGATGAAAGCAAATATAAGGTTGTGGATGAGTCCAAAGTTTTTAACGACAAAATGGTGATAGATAGCATTGAAAAAGTTAAATGGGCTTTAAACTTCACAAGCGGTGCAGTAGTTTTAGATAGAGCGACAGACGAGTTAAAGGATGATATTGAAGCGGTGCTTATTTGCGTGAGAGATAAAGGTCATGCTCTTTATTATGCCTCTAGCAGGCTACAGGATACAAGAGAAGTTGTCATGGAAGCGGTTAAGCAGGATGGACTAAGTCTCATGAGTGCAAGTGATAGGCTCAAAGATGATGACGAGATTGTAAAAACTGCAATATCAAATTATGGTTATGCCCTCCGCTTTGCAAGTGCGAGATTGAGAAATGAAAGGGATATGGTACATTTGGCTTGTAAAATAGAACCTTGGGCAATCATGTATGCTTCGGCTGAAATTCGTAACGATGTGAATTTTGTCTATGACTTGGCACAGTACAATAAGTTGATTTTAACCAAAGTTCCTAAAAGGGTGGCGGAACGTGTGACAAAGCGACTTATAAGAAATGGGCTTTGGAGAGTAGATAAAGTTGCCCTAGAAGAAAACTTAGATGAAGAAATCAATATAGAACAGTAAAAATTAACCTTTGCAAAAATTTTGCTTTGCAAAGGTTTTTTAATTTCTGTTGTCAACAATTTCATCTATTTTGTTTTCTTTTAAATAAAATTCATAAATTACATTTTGCTTGTCAGATATTGCGAAGCAAGTTTTATAATCTATCATATAAAAATAATCAATATGTCCAAAATATTTTTTTATATTGTCAATATCTATCTTTTTTAAAATTTCATCACTTAAAAGAGAAGTCATCATAGACGTGTCATCGTTTTGAACGGCGGTCATAAACTGAAATGGGATAAGTTCGAACGGGTATTTTTGATTTGCCATAGCAAATGTTTTATCCTTTATTTTTAGCCCTTCTTTATCAATTTTGTACTCCCACGTAGCCATGTCATAAAAATTTTTAGAGGATTGCACGGTAAAACCATTGTCTTTTAATTCTATTTTGTCGCCTTTAAATTGTTTTGCACTATTATTTTTTACATTGTATGCAATCAATATAGAGCCATTTTCAAACTCAAGTAAACTGTAATCTATATGATAAAAATTCCCGCACTCCACATTTTTAGGAGTTGAGTAAATATAGATTTTCTTTTTATGCTCTTTTGTTTTAAATGTTATCTCGTGAGATGAAACCTCAATTTCACTATCAATATTGTTATAACGAAATGAAAAAATATCAACATTTTGACTTAGTAGTCCGTCAATAAGAAAGACAAGGACTCGGTCGTCCTTTTCTATGATAGAATAAAATTGACTGTTTAAGATATTAAAATCAATCATGAATGAATATCTTTTTGTCTTGCCAGTTGGGTAAACATATATGGGCATGATGGCATCTAGATTTAGGTGTTCATTTTCATTAATCGTCATTTCCTTGTCTCCTGCCTTTACAAGACAAGGGTAAGGAGAATAAATTACAATATTTTTCATAATTTAATTTATGAATTTTTTCCTTTAAAAATAACATAATGTATAAAATTCGCCATAATTTATGAAAAAATATGATAAAAACAAGAAAATATGTGTATAAAATCATTCAGCATGGTCTATAAAACGTGCAAGGAGATGAAATTATGAAAAATGGAATTTGGGGAAATGAAGAAGTCAAAGACTTGTTCAGTTCTATAGAAAAGTTAAAAGACGAAGGGAAACCTTTAAGAAAGGCATTCATGGAGCATGCAAGAAAATACAATCGTCAGCCAAACAGTGTGAGGAATTATTATTATCATGAAATAGACAATTTGGAACAGGACACACCAAGACTTAAAAAACTTGGAATTGACCTTGAAAAGCATAAGAAAAACTCCATACAATATTTTACAAAGGAAGAGGAAGAAAAACTTATGGGGAAGATAGATGACCTAGTAAAAGGCGGATACTCTGTAAGAAAAGCCTGCCTTACTCTTTCAAATGGAGATATCAATCAAATGCTACGATACCAAAACAAATATCGCAACTTTAAAGCCAAAGCACAACCTATGAAGAAAGACAATATTATAAAATTCACAAAGAAAAAGGACAAGATAACTGACGGAGAATTACAGGCATTATTTATGGGACTTGTGCGACTTGTCAAACGTAGTGCGGCAGAAGAGATAAACGACCAAGTTAAGGACACTATGAATAGGGCAAGTCAAGAACTTCGCAAGACCATTGTTGCACTAAATAATAAGGAAAAGGAGTATCGCGAACTCAAAGAATCTTTTATAAAGATAAAAGAAGAGAATGCCAAACTTGTCAAGGATATGTTTAAATTAAAATGTGACAAGGCAGGAAAGTTAAGACAAAAATATCAAGAGTTAGAGGCGGTAAAAAATAATTAAATCACAAAAAGGCAAAGCAAGCCTTTTTTTTCTTTATTTTTAGTGCAAGATATGATAAAATAAACTTATGAAACTTAAAACTTATTGCAACAGCACTGTATTTGATGCGACAAAGGATATGATTTCTTCTATTGACTTTAGGGATTTTTCTATTGAACATATAGTTATTGTTCCAGATAGATTTTCTCTTCAAATGGAGAAACTGCTTTTGCAAACTTTAAAAAAGTCACTATTTAATGTCAAAGTGATGGGGCTTACATCGCTTGCAACTGAAATCTTTTCAAGGCTTCACAAAAAGGTGGAGGTTTTGTCGTCTGCAGAAAGTCTGCTTTTAACTCAAAAAGCGATAGAAAATGTAAAAGGCGAATTTAAGACATTTAGAAAGAGTGGCATTAATTTTTGCTACGAAATAAACAAACTTTTGTCGCAATTGAAAAGTTGCGAAGTTATGCCAGAGGATTTAAACGAAAATGCAGAGGGGCTTAGTGGTGCAAAATACCATGATATTATGCTTATATATAGAGAATATCAAAATTTGTTGGAAGGTAAACTTGATGCAAATGGCAGGTTATCACTTTTGACTAGCGAGATAAAGAAAAGTAATATTCTATCCAAAACCAAATTCTATTTTGCACAGTTTGACAGTTTTACTGTAGAGGGCTATAGCCTCATCAAAACACTCGTAGAATGTTCAATGGAAGTCAATGTGTCTTTGACAAGTTCGCTAGGTATAGGCAACGATTATATCTATGAAAAGGATATTCTTGAAAAACTGACTCAAATTTCAAAAGAGTGTGGTATTGAAATTGAAAGCAATATTACAAATAGCAATTTCTCAAAGACCAAAGAGGCGATAATCAGAGGCGAGTATAGTTACCAGCCTGTTACTGCCGAAAATAATGGCTTTTATAGTGTAATCTCAGCACAAAACATTCATGAGGAAGTCGAGGGGCTTGCAAAAATTATTTATTATTTAACCTATAAGGGATACCACTACTGTGACATAGTGGTGGCGACAAGTGATTTAAGCCGATATCAAGATAAAATAGAAAAGGAGTTCGACAAGTATAATATTCCATGCTTTGTTGATAGTTCGGTAACTGCAGATAGGACGATGCTGGCAAGAGTGGTCTTAAACTTTTTTGAAGTAATAAGCCATGGATACCAAAGTGAGCAATTACAAAATCTTTTCAATAATATTTTGATAGACCAAAGAGAACTTATAGAGAATACACAAAAGTATAATGTTAATAACAAATACAAATACAAAAAGTACATATCAAAATCATTTGAGTATGATGATATTTTAACAAAAATTGAGAGTTGTACAACCGCTGCAGATTATCAAAATGTTGTGAATGAGATAATAGACAAACTGCAAAATCGCTTTGATGAGGTCATGGCAAAAGTGGATGAGAAGGGATATTTGAAAGAGGGTGACATTGACAGGCAAAGTAAGGAAATTTTACAAGAAGCAGTGGAACTCATTTCAAAGTATAGTTCTAGCGAGATTAAACTTGCCGAATATTTTAAAATGCTCAAATTGCTTTTGTCATTCAAAGAGGTATCCACCGTTCCGACCTACCTTGACGGTGTTATGGTGGGCGATGCGACCAACTCATATTTTGGAGATTGCAAAGTACTGATTTTGTTAGGCTGTCAGGCTCTGCCACAGGTTAGTGGTGATAATGGACTATTAAACGATTACGACCTTTCACTCAACTATTTTAACAAAAAAATAGAGCCTACCATTCGTATGATAAACAGACGAAACAGGTTTAAAGTTTTCAACCTCTTATCACTGCCGTCAGAAAGACTTATTTGTTTTTCACGAAGTTTTGACGACGAGGGCAAGAAGACCGAACCGCCTGCCTTTATTGATAGTTTGAATAAAATTTTTGGGCAGTCTATAGTGAGAGCACAAGATTTGTTTTTGCCAAATGAAGTGGCACAGGGAAATTCATTTTTAATAAAATTAGGCAACCAAACAAACTTTATTGAAGAAAATTTACATTCTCTGTCTCATGAGACCATTGAAAAATTAAATTTGGATAGTAATCTTCCTTTTAAAAGTATATCAATCAACAAAGACAAGATTGAAAAAGGTTACGACTTGTATTTCAATAACAACAAATCAGTTTATGTCACACAGTTAGAACAATATTTTTCATGCCCATTCAAACATTTTGTGACCTATGGACTGAGACTAAAAGAAAAGGATTCCTGTGATTTTGATGCACGTGACACAGGCAATATTTGTCATGCAGGTGCTGAAATATTCGTTAAATATCTTATGGAACAGGGTTTTGAAGGAACCGGTAATGTGGATATAGACAAATTTATTGAAGACAATTTTGACTTCATCATCAAGCAAGAAAATATAACCGAAAAACTTGGAAATGCGACCGAAAGAAAAAGTTTGATTGACTTTTTTAAACATCAACTGCATATCATCTTTGCAGATATTATCAAAGAACTGCAGGTGTCAAGTTTCAGACCTAAATATCTAGAAAAACGTCTTGATAGCATTGAACTTGGCGGGGCGACAAAGGTCAAAATGTCTGGTAAAGCGGATAGGATTGACGAAAGCGGCCAATATTTTAGGATAATCGACTACAAAACTGGGCACACAGGAAATCTCGTCAAAGAACTTTATTATGGCGAGAAATTGCAACTATTTTTATATCAAAGAATTGTGAAGAAGATGCTAGACAAAACTCCAGCAGGTGTGTTCTATTTTAATGCAAAATATAGTTACGAAAAAAATGATAATGACAAATTGCTACTTAAAGGACTTACCGAAGATGACGAAGATATCCTTTCACGTCTTGATAACAATGTAGGCTCGAAATCTGACGGGGTATTATCGCTTTACTTAAACAAGGACGGACAATACAAGGGCAGTGTTGTAGCAAAGGAGCCACTAGCATTTTATGAGGACTATGCATACAAGATTGCCAGCAAAGCGGTGGATGAAATTATCAGTGGATACATTCAGCCAAAGCCACATAAAGATTCATGTAAGTACTGCAAATACAGGGGTATTTGTGGATATGAAGAGGTTAAAGGTTATCGAAAACTTAAGAAAGTGGACAGTTTAAAAGGGATAGAAAAAGATGAGTGAACCTACGAAAGAACAACAAGCAATACTTGACAACGACAAGAAGAATTTGATTGTCTCCGCTTCTGCTGGTAGCGGTAAGACTTTTATTGTCATTGAGCATATTATTAACTTAATTGTAAAGAAAAAGGTCCCAGTAAGCAGACTTTTAGTGCTGACCTTTACAAAGGCGGCTGCTGGCGAAATGAAAAACCGACTTTATAAGGCAATACTGCAACAAAAAAACACTCCATTTTTGCTTGAGCAGTTAGACGATATATCAATTAGCGATATATCCACAATAGATGCCTTTTGCGAAAAGATTATCAAAAGATATGTAAACAAGTTGAATATTGATGAGAATTTTCGAGTTTTGGACGAAAAAGAGAGTAAAAACTTAAAATATTTGACTTTTAATCAAGTTTTTGACGATTTTGCTGAAAATTATCAGCAATTTAATGAAATTTATTTTGCATTTAAACATGACAAAAACAAAATTTTTGAATGCATGAATGATTTGCAAAGTTATTTTGATAGCCAAGATAATGGAGACGAACTTTTAAAGTCCTACATTGATGACTATGAAAAATTTTATAAAGACAGTTTAGATTATTTAAATTCTGTTTTAAAAAGTATCATTTTAAGAGCAAGAGAGAACTTAAAGAATATCAATTTTTTAAGTTTAACAGGACAACTGCCAGATTTTTATAGGGCGGTAGAGGAAATTTGTAATATAAATATAAGTGAAGATTTCTTTGAAAATTGTAACAAGATAAATAGCATCACCTTTCCGTCTGTTCCACGGAAGAAAACTGATTTGATAGAAGAAAAGCAAATAATAACCAAATCCCGTGATATTTTGAAAGAAATGTTGAATGTGACAGGTGACTATTTATATTTAAGCGAGGAGGACAAGCAAAGTCTATCTGCAGGCAGTCTTGCCAAAGGACTGCTTGAAATACAAAAACAGTTTAAAATAAGGTACAACGAACTTAAAGGTGGCGATGCCCTTGACTTTGCTGATCTTGAAAAATTGACACGAAAACTTCTTGAAAACGAAGATGTGCTTTTAAATTTGCAAAAAAGTTATGACTATATTTTTATAGATGAATATCAGGACACAAACACTTTACAGGAATCAATTATAAAACCTATTGCTGAAAAGGGTTATTTTATTGCAGTAGGCGATCCAAAGCAGGGCATATATGGCTTTAGAAATGCGAGCATGGAAATAATGCAAAGGGATATTGAAAACTTTTCGAATGGAGAGGACAGTCAATCGTTATTTCTAACTGGGAATTTTAGGTCAGATGAAAGACTTTTGTCTTTTGTAAATAAAATTTTTAATAGACTTATGACACTTGATAGTGTTGGAATTGATTACGAGCATAAAAGTCAACTAAAAGGACTTGTGCCGTTTGAAAAACCGCAGTTGCCAGTGGTGAATGTCGATATAATTATTGATGAAGAAAAAGAAAACACAAAGCCAAATAAAATTTATAGTGTAAAAGATGATGATATAAACAGCACGTACGAGTATAAAAAGGAAGTTTATACTCTCGCTCATCGAATTGAAGAGATTTTAAAGAGCCAAATATACGATGCAAAACAAGGGAAAATGCGAAACGTCACTGCGGGGGATATCGCGGTGCTTTTTCGCTCTCGTGATAAGGTGATGAAAGAGTGCACCCGCTTTTTACAAGAAAAAGGTTTTTCAGTCTTTGCCGATTTAAAACAGGAACTTCTTGAGGATAGTGAACTTCAAATCATCACAAGCATTATTAGACTTTCGCTCAACTTTAAGGATGATATTTCGCTTGTCAGTGTGCTTGCTTCGTGGTTTGGTGGGCTCACTCTTGATGAATTATCCGAACTTCGTCTAAAATATCCAAAAGTAAATTACTGGGAGATAGCGGATGATGTTGACAGCGAAAAAATAAAAAATTTTAAAGAGAAATTAACTTCTTTTCAGTTTGATTGTCAAACGATAGGACTGACAAAAGCACTAAACAAACTTTTTAATCAAACAAATTATTATGTGTATCTCGATAGTTTGCCTGATAAAAATTCAAAAAAATATCATCTGCAAGAATTCTTTAAATTAATTTCTCAAAATAATTTTGATTATAATTTGCCAGGGCTTGTAGGCTATCTTGACAATATAGACACGTCAAGTTCGGTTGCCACCAATGCTGTCAATGCAATAACTCTTACCACCATCCATGCGACAAAAGGGCTTGAATATCCTGTTGTGATTTTGGCTGGCGCAGGCGAAAAACTGAGCAAAAATTACATTAAGTCATACATTGTCTCATCTAAATTTGGTATGGGTACTTATCTATATAACTATCAGGACAACCTCCGCCTTGTCTCTCCACCATTCTTGGCTGGAAAGTATTACAAAAAACGAAGAGAATTTGTCGATGAACTTATGATTTTCTATGTCGCACTCACACGAGGGCAGAATCACCTTTACTTGATAGGCACAACCACAAATGAAAATTTAAAGCAAGATAAAGAACTTTTTAAGTGCGATAGTTACCTAGATTTGATTCTCTATAGCCTAGGGGGGAATTTTAAAGACCAACTCCTTAGTCAAGAGAAAGTAAGCACTGAAAACTGGCAATTCAATTTGATAAATGAAGTGGAAGATGCTGGGAATTACAAAGAGCCAGAACTTGAAAATTTCAATAGGACACTGCAACTAAATTTGGACACAATTAGAGATTATATCAACCTTGCCTATGCAGAAAATGAACTTTGCAAAATAAATTATAAAAACTCAGTTTCAGGCATTCTGAACCTTGAAAATGATACTGTCCCGTCATACGAATATAATGGAGATAGTTTAGCACGGCAAAAGGCGATAGAGAGAGGAAATGCTTTTCACCAGGCTTTGAAATTTATTGACTTCAACAAAGTCGATTCGCCTGCCACTCTTCATAACCTTTTGCTAGAGGTAAAAGATTATTTAGAAGATGGCTACTTTGATTTAATTGATGAGGATATTCTTTTTAAGGACATACAAATTTTAAAAAAAACTGTTAGCGACAATGTTTACAAGGAACGTGAGTTTATAATGCAGTTGCCACTCAAAGAAGTTTTAAATATTGATAGCGACAAAGAAGTGATTATTCAAGGTATCATAGACCTATTCTCATTAGGAGAAAAAAATATTTTGATTGATTACAAATTTTCTTCAATAAAGGATGAGGAAAGGCTGTTAAAACATTACAAAAAACAACTTGACCTATATGCAATAGCGGTAGAAAAAGCATTTGATATAAAATTGGACGAAATCTATTTATTGTCGCTTGCAAATGCAAAATTGATAAAATATGATAGAAATAATTGATTTTTTGCCATTTTTTTAGGAATTTTGCATTAATTTTCTTAAATTATGAAATTTACTTTTGATTTTCAATCTATTTAATTACAATAAAATAAGGATAAAATTATGAAATATTTGTTTTTTGATATAGAGTGCTCAAATGGGCATGATATTTGCTCTTTTGGTTATTGCTTGACTGACGAGAAGTTTAAGATAATAAAAAAGGAAGACATTGTCATCAATCCTGAAAGCAAAATAGTACTGTCTAAGAAAGGGGAAGTGGCGAAAATTCACCTTGCTTACAGTCAAGAGTATTTCAATAAACAAAATCCTTTTGATTTTTATTATCCTAAGATTAAAAAACTTTTGACAGACCGAAAACATGTATTGTTTGGTCATGCAATTCAAAGTGATTTTAGTTATTTAAATATCGCTTGTAGAAGATATAACTTGCCAGCTATTGAAATGGAAGGGTATGATACACAAAAATTGCACCACTTAATTTACAAGACTCCTCATATTGAATCTCTTGAAAAAATAGTTGAGGAATTGGAGATTGAAAAGGACTTTCTATATCATAAAAGTAGCGAAGATGCCCATGCGACAATGCTGGTTGCCAAACGAATATTTGAAGAGTACGAACTAGATTTTGCAACTTTTAAGGATAAATATAGTGATTGTTTAGTCAAAAATGTTTGTCCTAAACCTAAAGAAAAAAATATATCAAGAAATCAATGAGAGGATAATGATGAGTTATTTGCAAAGTATCAACGAAGAGATTAAAAAATATTTTGAAGTTTTAGAGCCTACCTTTCCAGTTTGGCTTGATAGATACATAGAGACGAAACAGATGCAAAGACTAAAGTTTATCAGCACATCTTGTGGCACTATCTATTCTAAACTATATAGCGACCGAGTTTTTTATTCGACCCTTGACCATTCGGTTGCGGTTGCACTGATTATATGGCATTTTACTCACGATAAGAGGCAAACCTTGGCGGGACTTTTCCATGATATAGCCACACCTGTTTTTAAGCATTGTATAGATTTTATGAAAGGCGACTACACCAAGCAGGAGTCGACCGAAAGTGAAACTCATGAAATGATTGCAGGCTCTAGTGAGATTATGAAATATCTCAAGGAGGATGGCATTTCGCTTAGTGAAGTTGAAGACTATAAGATTTATCCAATTGCCGACAATGACAAGCCAAAACTTTCAGCGGACAGACTTGAGTATTCTCTGTCAGATGGATATTTTAGATATGGGCTTTTAAATTTTGAGCAGGTAAAACGAATTTATCAAGACATAGAGATTGAGATAAACGAGCAGAACTTTCCAGAAGTAGGTTTTAAAACCAAGAAGATAGCACGAGAATTTGTCAAAGCAACAAGTGAGATGTCAATCATATATAGAGAAGATAGAACACGTTATTCCATGCAACTTCTAGCAGAAATTTCAAAAAGACTATGTCAAGATGGGCTTTTAAAAATAGAGGATTTGTATAACCTTAAAGAAAGCGAAGTGATTGATATAATAAAAAAGTCTAGGTATAATGAGATTTTTAGTATTTGGCAAAATGCCACCAAAGTAAAGACTTCAAAAGACAGACCAACAGGAGTTTACAGTGTAAAAATAAACTCAAAGGTCAGATATATAAATCCACTTGTCAATGGCGAAAGGATATATGATATTTGCAAACTTGCAAAAAGAATGATAGACAAAAATCTTGCCTATGATATGTCAAATTATGTATATCTTGACAGTAATTTTTAAATTTTTCAATAATTTTATAAAAAAGTATTGATTTTTGCATTTTTATGTGTTATTTTAAAAATTAAAGGAGTAACTTATGCAAAATTTTATGCTCACAATTGGAAAAGACTATTCATTTGCACCAAATTGGACTGCAAATAGTTTTTGTGTGGGCGAAAGTTACTTGAAATGCGGATTTTAGGATAAAGTAGCCATTTCAAAATAAAAGTATAAAAAGCACTCATAAAAACTACTAGCACAATGCTAAAAAGATTATGGGTGCTTTTTATTTTTGCAAATCGTTAAAGAAAAACACACATACTATGTTAAAATAAAAGAGGAGAAAAGAAAATGATTGAAACTGAAAGATTGATTTTAAGAAATTATCGTTTAGATGATTTAGAAGAATTAATCGAAGGATTAAATGAATTTGATGTTGCAAAGGAACTAGTTACACCTTTTCCTTACACAGTGGAGGATGCAAAAGATTTTATATCGAAAAATCTAATTCTTGGCGAAGGACACAAATATAACTTTGCCATAGTAGAAAAACAAACAGGACAAGTGATTGGCGGAACAGGCGTCGAAATTAAAGATGGAAACATTGGAGGTGGCGGTATTTGGCTTAACAAAAACTATCATAATAAAGGTTATGGCACAGAGGTATACCTTGCAAGAACTGTTTTTGCTTTTGAATATCTTGGAGTAAATGAATTAAAGGCTTGCTATTATGACTATAACACAAGCTCAAAACATTTGCATGAAAAATTTGGGTACATACCTACCGGCGAGGAGATAACAACTTTCAATCACGCACTCGGACACAATGTTCGTGGTATAATTGTTCATTTGCCACGAGAAAGATATAAGAAACTAGAAATTTATAAAAATATTAAAATCAAATTTACTAAAGTTGATGATATTATAAAGGAGAAACTATGAAAAACGAATTAAAACATACAGGAACAATTGAAATTGAAACAGAAAGACTGGTGTTAAGACAAATAAATTTAGATGATGCACAGAGTCTATACGAACTTGTCTCAGACGAAGAAGTTTTAAAATATCTGTCTGGAATACCAGTCTATACAGGCAAAGAAATGGCAGTTGATTATATCAAGAATAAACTTACAAAAAAATATCAAAATGCCGATTTTTATGACTGGGCTGTCGTTTTAAAGAGTGAAAATAAGATAATTGGAAGAATTTGTGTATATAAACAAGATGACGAACGGAGAATGGCTGACCTTGTATGGTATTTAAATGGAAATTATCGCAATAGGGGTTATATAAGCGAAGCAGTTAAGGCGGTTATAAATCATCTGTTTGAAATAGGTTTTGAAAGAATTGAAGCCTTTGCAGATGTTGAAAACAAAGCAAGCACAAAAGTTATGGCGAAAGTTGGAATGCAATACGAAGGAACTTTGAGAAAATATGATTGTCGTCGTGATGATAGCCTGTACGACGCAGAAATGTGGTCAATTATAAAGGAGTGAAAAATGGAATACAAAAATAAATACAAAAACATTATTGAAGAAAAATATAACAATTATCAAGAAGATGAAAGGTTCAACAGGAAGTCGCAGTCTTTTGAATATCGGACAACTATGAATTATATTCAAAAATATCTTAAAAAAGGAAGTAAGATTTTGGAGATAGGGGCAGGCACAGGGAGATACTCAATCGCTCTTGCAAAAATGGGCTATGATGTGACGGCAGTTGAACTTGTCGAAAGCAATTTAAAAGTACTTCGTGAAAACTCAAAAGGGCTTGACAATCTTAAAAATTATCAGGGGGACGTATTAAATTTGCAATTTGAAGATAACTCTTTCGATTTGGTGCTTTGTTAGGCCCAATGTATCACTTGTTTAACAAAAAGGATAAGGACAGAGCAATAGCCGAAACAATTAAAGTGTGCAAACAAAAGGGGATTTGTATGTTTGCCTATCTCACACACTCATCTATTATTTGGGCTTATGGAGTTAGAAAAGGAAACCTTAAAAATCTCGCCTATGCACTAAACAAAGACGGAAGTATTAAGGATGTCCCGGAAGAGATATTTTCGTCATACTTTGTAGAAGATTTTGCAAAACAATTTGAAAAGACAGACACAACTTTTCTTAAAAGTGTGGCAACAGATGGACTGGCTCCAATTATGAGAGATTATATTGATGACGGAAGGATGGATGATGGGGATATTGAACTTCTTTACAATCTTCATCTTGCGACCTGTGAGAGACTAGACCATCAAGGTTACTCAAGTCATATGTTATACATATGCAAGAAAAACTAATCGGAGAATACTATGAATGTAATAGAAGTGAAAAATTTAACAAAAGTTTTTAAAACAAATAAAAAATATAAAGGAAAAGAGTGGTTTAAACACCTGTTTAAGAGAGAAAAGATTGTCAAAGAGGCAGTTGATGGCATAACTTTCTCGGTGGCAGAAGGCGAAGCACTTGCTTTTATTGGTCCAAACGGTGCAGGCAAATCCACAACAATTAAAATGTTGACTGGAATTTTGTATCCAACAAGTGGAGATATAAAGGTATTAGGCTATAACCCTAGCAAAGAACGTGTCAAATTGTAACGTGAGATTGGCACTGTTTTTGGACAGAAAGAGCAACTTTGGGTGCATTTGTCCGCTTATGAAAACTTTAAGTTCTTTGCAGCAATTTATGATATTAAAAAAGAAGAACTCGAAAAGAAGATTGAAGAACTTGCCTCGCTTTTTGAAATTAAGGAATTTATGCACCAACCTGTTAAGAGTTTAAGTTTAGGTCAACGAATGAAGTGCGAAATGGTGGCGAGTTTGTTACATAATCCAAAAATGTTGTTTTTTGATGAGCCAACAATTGGCTTGGACCCGATTGCAAAGGAGACACTACGAAATCTCATAAAAAAGATGAATAGAGAACTTGGAATAACCATTCTCTTTACTTCGCACGATGTTGGGGACATTGAAGAGGTTTGCAAAAGGGTGATTATAATAAATAATGGTAAGATTATGCTTGACGACAGCATGAGAAATTTAAAATATCACCATTTAAACAAGAAAATTGTTGAAGTTAACCTTAAAAAGGATATAAAGATTGAAGAAAAAGATGGCATAAAAATCTTAAAGGCGAAAAACACCATGTACAAGATTGAAGTTGACATGAATAAGACAAGCATGGAGGAACTTATGAGTATGTTCTCTGCAGACGATTTGCAGGACATTTCAATTTCGACCACCCCACTTGAAGATATTATCAAAGATATTTACCGAGGGAAAGATGAAAAAGTATCTTAGCATTTTTAGGACAAGTTTTAAACAAGAGAGTAAGACTGTTGCGAACTCTATTACAGCAGTTATCTCTTTTGTTGTCATAATTTACATTTTCAAAATGCTTTGGGAATTCATTTATGGTGGAAATGGCGGTGGCACACTCATAAATGGCTACTCGCTAAATATGATGATTTGGTATATGATAATGGCAGAAATCCTTATGTATTGTGTCAATGCTCGTGCAGTGACAAGAGGTTTTAGCAGCGACATTAAATCTGGCAAAATTGCATATCAACTCAACAAACCATACAACTACTATGCTTATCAAGTGTCATCTCAATCAGCAACTTTTGTTTGGAAACTTATATTCTTATTGCCGTCAGGAATAGTTATGGGGCTAATATTGCTTGGTCCTATCCCAAATTTTAGTGCGGCTTATATCCTGCCTATCTTCATAAGTTTATTGCTCGCAATATTTTTGACTTGCATAATTTATGGAACAATCGGACTATTGTCATTTTGGATTGAAGAAGCAACACCTTTCACTTGGATTGTTCAAAAACTTCAAATGCTATTGGGCTTATTCTTCCCACCAGAATTCTTCCCTGCTTGGGTGCAACCTATCATCAATTACAGCCCTATCTATGCAATGATGAGCGGTCCGTGCAAATTACTCGCTAATTTCTCTTGGGACGTATTTCTACAAACAACAATCTCACAAGTTGCTTATTTAATTGTGTTTATAGCAATTGGATTATTGCTTTACAAAATTGGAACAAAGAAGGTGAATATAAATGGGGGTTAAAAATAATTTAAAACTGATTTTCAGTTATTTCAAACTTAATTTGAAAAAAGAATGGAAATATAAATCATCGTTTTTTATGCAAATAATTATGATGATTTTGAATGACCTTTTCTTTATCATTCAGTGGTATGTCATATTTCAATTAGTTGACGACATTGGCGGATATGGATTTAATGAAACTATGTTGTTATGGGCAGTAGCCGCAGGTGGCTATGGATTTTCTCATGCTTTCTTTGCTGGTGCTTGGAATTTGAAAGACATTGTTTATGAAGGAAAACTTGATGTTTTCTTGACGCAACCTAAAAATGTCTTAATAAATGTTTGTTGTTCTTCAACAGATGTCTCTGCTATTGGTGATATGATATATGCTTTTGTTGTGCTTGCAATTATTGGCGCCCCTTGGTATTGGTATCTAATAATGGTGCCTGCTATGATATGCTCTGGACTTATCTTTTTGTGTGTTTATCTTGCGTATGTAAGTTTGTGTTTTTATGTCAAACGCGGAGACGCTGTTGCGAACTCTGTCCAAAGCACACTAAACAAAGCCGGAAATTATCCACCAGCAATATATAACACAGTAGTTAAAGGCGTGTTATATACCTTTATTCCAGCATTTTTCTACACATTTATTCCCGCCCAATACTTTTTCTTAACACCTAATGTTTGGTGGATTTTGGGAATGATTGCAGTGACTATATTTTGGGTTGTGCTTGCATTTGTTTTATTTAAACTGGGACTAAAAAGATACAATTCTGGAAATCTTATGAGCGGAAGGTTGTAGCATGAAAAGAAAAGTTATTAGCAAGACATATCTAAGAGATGTGGAGAAGTATGAATTTCGGCTTGAATATGACAAGACAAGAGACTTCTATATCTGCGAAAAGAAGATTTTAAGCATTGAAAAGCCCTTTGTGACAAAGAAAGGCAAAACAATCATGGACAATGGTTACACAATTTTGGAGATAACACCAAGGGATGAAAACTACAACCTACGTGTTTATTTCAATAGGCAAAAAGATATTGTAGAAATGTATTTTGACATAACAAAAGAAAATGGTATTGATGAATGTAGCCAAATGCCATGCTATCTCGACCTATATCTTGATGTAATTATTGAAGACGGAGAGTGTGAACTCAAAGACGAGGACGAACTAAAAGATGCTTTAAATAACGGCATCATAACTCAAGATGATTTTAATCTTGCATATCGTAGTGCAAATAAATTGATAAAAGAAATACATGAAAAAACAAATAAATTTATAAACTTAGATTTAAAATCATTGTTAAAATATTAAGTAAGCACAAAATATCGAATAAAAAATATCCAAAATTATTTTTTGGATATTTTTTTAATATTTTTTAAATAATTTTTTATTTTTTCTCTATATTTTTATTATTTTCCGAATTATTTTCTATATTTTCACTATTTTCTTTAACATTTTCTGTTTCAATGTTTTTTGAAGTAGCAAGTTTTTTCTCTGCAATTTTTTTCTTTATAAGTTCATAGCAGATGAAGAACAGTGCATATCCTACAGCGAATACAGGGGCAATTATCCAAACAGTAAGAGGGGTGCCAGAAAGTATAGGGTCATTAATATAGAAAGCATTATATCCGAACACTGACATTTGGAAGGCACCAATAGTTATATATGCCATAAAACCTATAACCAAGTTTGGCCATTTTTTATAGTTAGGTACAAAATATTTTGTCATAAGAAGCAATACACAAAGGTATAAACCAACTGTGTGGTGCAAAAGTCCTGATATTGTGTTTGGGTAGAAGAGCGAAGGATTTTGTCCTATAAAGTCAGGATAGGCTAAGGTTAATATATCGCCAAAGAGTGCTACGTGACAAACGAAGTGCATGACCTCATTATTCTTTTTGCCGATAAGGCAGGCAAGAGATAGCACAAGACTGCTCATTCCACAGAAAGTGTTTGGTATTAGATAGGACCAATTGTTGTTTGAAATGCATATACAGATTCGGTTCCATAATATTAGACATAAAAGTATCCCAGCGACAACCTTGACTATAATAAATATCGCTTTTTCACTTTTTGCATATATTTTAATAAGGACCAAACTCACAACCGCTAGTACAATAAAAACTGCAAGATATGTGAGATGTTCCCAGCCAAAAACTTGTGGATTCATAATAAACTTCCTTTTATAAATAATAATTTATACAAAATAAGTAGAAATGTCAAATTATTTTTAAATTATTTTTCATTAAAGATCTTATTGCATTTCTTCTTTTTCATAAATATAATTATTTTTTAATTTATCTTTAATATTATTTGTTACTGATTCGACTGTTTTATATATCTCGACAATTGCTTCTGATTCTGGGCTCCAATTTCCATCTTCATGGACGATATCCCAAATATAATTTGTAATATCTCTTGGCATAATATATCCCGCTTGAAGAAATAATTGCTGATAAAGTTTGTTGATTGAAAATGTATTTAAATCCAATAGTCTCATAGTACTTTTTGCCAGGCGATCATAATCATCATGTCCTATCAAGTCTCTAAATGCGGTAGGGTTTGGCATCATCCTAAAGGTTTTTAAGATATCAATATTTTGTTCTATAAATTTTTTTAGAAGTGGAAAACCCACTCTATAGCAAGATGTAATGGCTTGATTTTCATTTAAAGAGAAGTTAAGCCCCATTTGTTTGGCAATTTTGTCAATACTAATGGTAATATAGTCATTTACAACTTCGTTAAGGGCAATAACTGCTTGTTTTTCTTGGTCATTTTCGTAACTATTGTCCATATTTTGTAAATAATTTATAACTTCTTTGTAATCAAATTTTGACACATTTTTATAATAATCAAGGGTAGAAAAACCTGTTTTATAATCAATCTTTTCGTCTGAATTATTCAAAACAGCCATTTCACATATATGATTTAATTCGTGAAATAATACGTGATTAGAAAGTGTTAGTGCATTTTTAGTGACACATATAAATTTATAGCCATCAGATGTTGGAACAAGTTGCACAAAACCACAATCACCATATGAGTTAAAGGCAAGGTCATACAAATCTCCAATAACACAACTTTCATCCATCACATCATTTTGCCTTAAAGTTTTGATTGCATCTTGAAGAGATGGGCAGGCTTTAATCTTACATATTATTTCATTGTCAAGTATCTCTCTATATTGCCTTTGAAGTTCTTGGTCATCAAAGATTTCATCTATTAGGGGTATATTTATGTAATTATTAAAGTCGCCATTTAAGTCGATTCCAAGTTTTTCAAACATTTCACGGAAAATATTTTTTGAGACGGAGTTTAAGACTAGACTATCATCTTGATAATACTTTAAAAATTTATAGAAAGGTTTGGTTATTTCTCTTTTGTGTAGACAATGTATTCCATGTTGTTCTAAAGTTGAGACCATTAATTCTTCCAAACTCTGATTTTTGTCTATACTTATTTTTGTATAAATGCCATCTTCTTCTAATGTATATTTGCCTAGGATACTTTCAATCTCTTCGACGGTCTGCTTATATCTTATAGAGAAATTCTTTTTCCAGTCGTACAAGAAAAATTGAATAAGTTTTTCTGCAGAATCCTTTGTTTCAGTATGAGAAAAATATTTTTTACAATATTCTGAATCAAATTTATCGCCATTATTGATAAGACTTAAAAAATCCGATAAATTTGCAAATTGACCAGTGCGGAGATAATCTAGAGACCCTTGCAAGTATACTTCTGGGTTAGTTTGAATATCTCCAATTATGTTTTTATCAGCGAAGCATCTATGTTTTTCCCAAAACTCATTAGTAAGAGGATAAATTTTGCTTTTAATTAAATAATTTTTAATTTGAGAAAAAGTGGTGTTGTTTGCTCGTGCATCATCCAAAAAGAAAAATATGGTGTTATTTAATTTGTGGGTTATTTCGCTTCTATATTTCTCTCCATAAAATTTTACAAAACAATCTATTATTTGGTCAATCTTCCCTTCAATAGGGTTATAAATATTTATACCATCTAATTTAAAATCAAGCATCTCCCACCTCTGCAAGTATTTCTTTCAAACTACTATAATCATCTGGAAAACTGTTTTTCCCTCGATATGTGAGTTTTTTCGCATTATCATCAATAATTATTTCAAAACTTTCACCATCTATATAAGAATTTTTAGTATATTCACTCTTCCATGTCGAAGTTAATAGACATATATCTGCTATCAATTTTTTATAATCTATATTTTTCTTTTCACCATTATAAAGCACAATCTTTTTGTTGTCATCAACTTGAAGCAAAGTCTTCTTTGAGAGTGTTGATATTAAAATACTAATTCTCATTTTGTCTCCTTGACCAATTATATCTTTTATTTACCCGTTTGTCAATGGCTACAGTAATTTATTGTTGTCATTCAAAATTAGGAAGTTACAAAAAATAATGTCTAAAAATAGGGGATAAAAAATAATAAAATATAAAGTTTAAAAAAATTTTAATAAAAGTGTTGACAATAGGGGAGTAAATATGTATAATTTAAAGTGCAAATCATATCAAATGGAATATTATACAATGCTTCAAGATGATGATAACAATGTAAAATAACATTTGAGATCAAGATTAATGCATTACTAAACAAGGTAAAAGATATAGAGATGTAGCTCAGTCGGTTAGAGCACCACCCTGATAAGAAAAAAATTGG
>ERZ1643249.1559-NODE-1559-length-22859-cov-4.719698_pt1 | contig 22859 bp, 18 predicted proteins | sample MGYA00579263_ERZ1643249 | MGnify/ENA primary metagenome ERZ1643249 (study PRJEB29033, sample SAMEA4952264) | chicken gut metagenome | biome: Broiler Chicken; feature: Gastrointestinal Tract; material: Caecum | place: Ireland | collected 2018 | study: Broiler... | reverse complement strand
GCGACGTTACCCCCCCCGCAATGAAGAGTTATATCGTGGGCGAGATATTCGATCCGACGGGGATGAAGTTCAACACCGTGTGGATGGTCAACGGAAAGGAAGTGAACATTCCTCTCGACTACACCATTTGCGACAGCTGGACGCATAAGGACGAACCGCTCACCGTCGGAGTGAACAAGATCACGTTCGAGGTATACGGCAAGACGTTCGACGTCGACATAACCGTCAGAAAACTTACCGGTTCGCTTCTCATCAACGCCTCCGCCCTGCGCTCTCAGTACTCCACGAACGAGGCCATAGACCTCACCAAAGTGCAGGTGTTCATCGCGGAAGAAGGCGGCGAGTACGTCCCTCTCGGATCGGGATACAACTTCTACGACAACGACACTCTCGTTCCCGCGTCCAAATGGTCGTCGTATGTAGTCACCGACGAGGGATCGCACACGTTCACGGTAAAATACCTCTCCCTTACCGAGACGTTCACCGTCAAGGTAGTGGATTCGACTAAGGTCATCTCTCCCTACCACATTCAGGCGGAAGACTCCATATTCATGTACGAAGACGCGACGCAACAGGTGGAAACGACTACCCCCTGGGCGAGAAAAGAGAATTACAGCCACTACGCGGTAAACGTGTCCTACATCGAAAATAATCTTCAAGACGGCGCGGCATATCCCGAGACCAACACATACGATATCGCGCCCATTTATACCAATCAAGTTCTGCAAAGCTACGCTTACGTGGCGAAAAACGTTCCCCACGGCGCGGAAGGCTATGCGGTCGCCAACACAAACAATAACAAAGATTACTTCTATAAGTTCGACGTTTACGTTCCCGAAGACGGCAATTACGACCTCTTCGCGCGAGCGCAGGCAACAAGCTCGACGACGAACACCCACGTCTTTGACATCAACATCGACGAAAGAAGGGAGTCGGACGGCGGCGCGCTCATCTATGAACAGTGCGTCGACGGAGCGGCGGACAGCACCGCAAGCGGCGGGAATATCGTAAGCGGACCGCAGGGCTACGTCGTCGAGGGCAATCAGCGGTATATCGAAGGTACCGAAACACTCGACGCGCCCGGCTACTTCAACATGTATTACTGGTCTACCGTCAAGATAGCCACGATAAAGCTCACCGCGGGCACTCACACCATAAGACTCAGACCCACGGGCGCGGCTCCCATGAACACCGACTACTTCTTCCTTGAAAAAGCGGGTACGTCCACGGCGGAAAGCAAACCGCTCGTCATAAACGAGCGCGACGGCAGCGGCTCGGTGATCGGCGAAAACGACGCGATATATCTCAGTGCGGGCGAAAAACTCGGCGACATCACGGGCATAAAAGAAGGTCCGTTCCTCCACTATACCCTGCTGTATCTGCGCATATTCGACTACAAAAACACAGACGAGCTCTCGGCATTCTACACCGAAGTGCCCATAACCGAAGAGGACATCTCGGGAATCGACTATTCGCAGACGGGCAAGCAGACCGCGACGGTCAGCTTCACCGCTCCAAGCGGCACGAAGTACACCGCGCAGTTCAACGTAATCATAACCCAGGCGGCATAAAGGTGCTAACGTCCGTTTGTCCGCGCGCCTTTGGGCGCGCGGACAGACAGGCGCGACATCCATGAAGGAGAAATGTATGAAAAAATTAGTACTCAGAATAATACTTACCGTCGTCTGCGCACTGTTTGCAATCGCACTCATAGTGGGTGACACGATCGCGTACAGCCATCACGGCGAGATAACTTCCCACCTCTCCCCCGCGACGGAGATAGTGGACGAAACCAAAGTGGAAGAGGCTAACGCCGCGGGCGAGGAAGTCGTTCAGCAGATAGCCGCGGAAGGTATCACCCTTCTTAAAAACAACGGCACTCTTCCCCTCTCCATGCCCGAGGACGACACCGGCTACCCGATAAACCTGTTCGGCGTGGGCGTGACAAAATACTTCTACTCGGGCATCGGATCGGGCGCGAGCCGTCCCCGTCAGGGCAAGGGCGTGAATATGCAGCAGGCTCTCACTCAGGCGGGATTCGTTCTCAACAACGATCTCATCAAAGCGTACTCTAACGGTAATTTCGACGTTTCGGCGTATGACGATCCGGACGAAGTGCTCCTAAACGCAAAGACGTTCTCAAAGACCGCGCTGGTAGCGATCTCCCGTCAGACGGGTGAAAACCAGCAGCAGACGGAGCTTACCACGGATACGACGGAGCCGATCGGCAACATATCCAGCGGCTATTACGACACCGACGCGGACGGCCGCAACCCCGTGCAGCTCTCTCTCAAAGAGGAAGCCATGCTCGACTGGGTGTGCGCCAACTTCGAAAACGTCATAGTGACGCTCAACGTCGGCAACACCATGGAAATGGGATATATGGACCGCGACGAAGTGGACGCGCTCATCCACATCTCTCACCCCGGTCAGTCGGGCGCGGTGCAGCTCGCAAACATCCTTACGGGCAAGACCAATCCGAGCGGACACCTTTCGGATACCTTCGCTTACAACACCAAGGCAGACCCCACCTGGGCAAACGTCATCGCAAAGAACAAGAACGGCTGGCAGATCAACTATGCCGAGGACATTTACTTCGGCTACAAGTGGTATGAAACGGCGTTTGCCGAGGGCGTCAAACTCACCGTAAACGACGGCGAAAAGGACGTTCAGCTTGACTTCTCCACCGAAGACGGCTACAAAAAGATAGTTCAGTACCCGTTCGGCTACGGTCTTTCCTACACCACTTTCGACTGGGAAGTGCGCGGCATGGAATGGGTAGTCGACGACAGCGTATCCCCCGCAAGCAGCGGCGACACTCTCGCCGACCGCGACACCACCATACGAGTGACCGTGCGCGTCACCAACACGGGCGACGTCCCGGGTAAAGACGCGGTACAGCTCTACTACTCCGCGCCCTATGCCGACGGCGGCATAGAAAAAGCCGCGGTCAATCTCACGGCGTTCGCAAAGACGGGCATGCTCTATCCCGAGGGTTATGTTCCGCCCGAAGAGGATACCTCCGATGACGAAAACACCGCGATGGCAAGCAGCGAAACGGGCGGCACGGACGAGGAAACTCCCGAAGAGCCTTCCTACCCCAATTACGAGGACGTCGTTCTCGAATTCGACGTGTACGACATGGCGTCTTACGACTGCTATGACGACAACGGCAACGGCTTTACGGGCTGGGAGCTTGACCCCGGCCAGTACAAGCTCCTCGTCAAAGACGACTCGCACAACATGCGCGAGAATATGGAGCTGACCGTCAAAGTTCCCAACACGGGCAGCGCGGCGGCTCCCATGGGCTTCCAGTTCCTGTTCGACCCCGATTCCCGCACGGGTATCGTTTACAACAGATTTACGGGAGATTCCGCAGAGGCGGGCGTTCCCATCGACGGTAACGGCAACGGCGGGGAGATAACCTATATGTCCCGCGCGGACTTCGCGGGTACGTTCCCCCGTACCACGACTCCCGCTCGCGTCAGCGGTGCGGATATAACCATGAACGGCGGATACTACACCGGATGGGATACGCGTACCGACCTCGTCAAGCCTCAGCTCAACAATACGAGCAGCAATCTTCTGCTGTTCACCCTTGAAGGCGGCGGCAAACCCACGAAAGAGGATCTGCGCCGCGAGTCGGGCAACACCATAGTCATAAACGAAGAGCTCGTCATGAAGCTGGGCGCGGACTACGACGCTCCCGAGTGGACGCAGCTGCTCTCCCAGCTTTCAATAGAGGAAATAGATTATTATGTAACATCCGGCGGTTACGGAACACAGGAATGCGTTTCCATCGGCAAACCGCTCTTCCTCGTACAAACTTCCCCGTCGAAAACCTCGTCGCCATGACGTGGAACACCGACCTTGCCCGCCAGCAGGGCTCCGCGATAGGCGTGGAAGCTCAGGCAACGGGTGAAGCGGGCATATACGCCCCCACCGTCAATCTGCACCGCCACGCTTACAACACGCGTAACTTCGAGGCGTACAGCGAAGACGGCGTACTCTCCGGCTACATGGGCGGAGCGATGATATACGGCGCGAGAACGCACGGAGCGCAGACTTCGCTCAAACACTTCGTCCTCTCCGAACCGGGCAAAAACCCCTCCAACTACAACACCTGGCTGACCGAGCAGAACCTCCGCGAGAACTATCTCAAAGCGTTTGAAATAGCGGTCAAGACGGGCGGGGCGAACTTCGTGATGACGGCGTTCAACAATGTAGGCGGCGTCAAGTGCGCTTACAGCTACCAGCTGCTCAACGGCGTTCTCCGTCAGGAATGGGGATTCAAAGGCTCGGTGGTCACCGACTACGGCGTGGGCAATGCGGACAGCCTTATCCGCGCGGGCAACGACCTCAAACTCAACCCCAACACCGGCACTACGGGTCTCAGCGAGGACAGCGTTGCGGACGTGTACTGCGGCGTGCAGGCGGTCAAGAACGACCTCTACACCTTCTGCAATACCTACTACTCCGCAAAGACCTATAACCCGTCCATGACGTACACCATGGTCAGCCGCGATCAGCCGTTCATCTGGTGGATACCCACTCTCATAGGTATCAATATCGTGATATTCGGCATCGCCATATTCCTCATCCTCTGGATGTGGCTGCCGAGAAAGCGCAGAAAGGTAAAGGCAGTCGCGGAAGTCGCCGCGTCGTCCGACGCGGCGCAGAACGAAACCGATTATACGTTAGCATTCGCCGCAGACGCAATGCCCGCCGTAGAAGACATCCCGCCGACAGTAGCGGCAGCGGTCGCACCGCCCGAGCCGAGCGTATCGGATGAATCGGAAGAACTCGCGGACTTCTCCGCCACTTCGGCAATGCCGCTGACGGACGCCTACGACGCTCTGCCCGACGATCAGAAACACCGCTTCGAGCAGATCAAGCTGTACGCGATGAGTAAATCGGGAGCGACGCTCAGAGAGACGCAGAGCGGCATATCCGTCAAAGTGAACGGAAAACCCCTCGTCAAACTCAGACTGCGCAGAGGCGTCATCGTCGCTTCGTTCAGATACGAAACGTCCGAGATGAAACAGGAGCGCAAGGAAATGGGTACGGAAATGCAGGACACCGTCCTTAAAGTGCGCGACGATGCTTCCCTCGCCTCCGCATACCGCATGACGGACAAAATGATAGAGCTTTACGAGCGCGAAAAGGAAGAGGCAAAACAGCGCCGCCGCGAGGCGCGCCGCAAAAAATGGGATGATACGTGATCGCTGACGCGATGATACAGGCCCCCCGCAGGCAGACAAATATATCTGTCTGCCGGCACCGCGAGGGACTCGCCGCAAGGCGGGCCCCTCGTTTTTCGCGCGCTTTTCCCCGCTTATCGCTCGTTTTGCCCGCTTTTCGCCCGACGCGGTCAGACATTGCCCGTAACGCGCTTGTTACGGGAAGCACGCTGTTTACGTTTATGCCGTTATTGCGCCTTTGCCGCATGATCCGCATTCAACGCTTAACGACTTTTCCCCGTACTGCTCGCCCTGCCGCTTTTCTCGCTGTCAACGCGTACCGCGATCTACGCGCATATTGCAAGCATTCTCGCGGAAACGTCACCGTTTTTTACGGACGTCCGCGATTTTCGGTACATCGGAGAAAAAATATTACCGGCAACGCATATAGTCCCGCATGACTTTTCTCCCTGCTCCGTTTCTACCGCAGGCGTACGTAACGCTATTTTTTTAAGTCGGCGCGCTTCCATACGATATGTGTAAATCCATGCCGTTTTGCCTTGCGCATATGCTTTCCACAATATTTGCAATATATCGGCATTATATTGCAAATCATGCCATCAGAGCACAATCAGTGACAAATATACGTTCATTAAAACAGTATAGTGCAAACCTCGCACAGCATAGTGTTATTTAATTTTGACAATATTGTGATATACTATGCGTATTGAAGGACGGATGGTACGAATTTTCGTACTTTTTCCGAGCCGTGATGCGCTCGGTTTTCTGCGTCCGCATTAGGATCGCCCACCAACCCCTGACCCCTCTTCCGCGTTTTTCGCGGTCGCAGGGGTCTATTTTTATATGCGTGTTTTTATAACGCGGCGCGATTATTTATAAAGTTTACGGCGCGAATTGCGCCGCGGTAAGGCGGTTGTTGCCGAATTTACGGTATACATGACGGTAAAAGTGCGACAAAGAGGGGCGCGGATAAAAAAGCGGTATTGACTTTACGGCACGTTTGGTGTATAATCGAAACGGAAGGCAGGGTCAATGCCGACTAAAAAAGGAGATAAGGAGAGAATAATGGACGAGAAATACCGCGCTCTTTTCACGCCGTGGAAAATAGGCAACGTCGAGATCAAGAACAGGATCGTTCTTTGCCCCATGGGCGGCACGTCGCTTTTCGGCTGGATGGAGCCTAACCATTTTGACAAGGAGGCGGCCGCGTTCTTCCTCGAACGCGCCAAAAACAATGTCGGGCTGATCATCCCCGGCATTGCCCCCATTAAAGACATGATCCTCGGGAAATGGCTGTATAAGGGCAAAAAGAAGTTTGAAAAGCTCAAAAGCTATATGGCGGAGGTGCATAGGACGGGAGCAAAGCTGTTCGTACAGCTCACCGCCGGTTTCGGGCGCTCGTTCGCCATTACCACGCCGCTCAAAATACTGCTCAAAAACAAGCTGCTCGGCGGTCTGGTCAAGCCCGTGATAAACGCGTCGTACATGTGCGCGTCCCCCAGCGAACTGCCTTCGAGGTGGGCGGAGGACGTAAAGTGCCGCGCGCTCACGGTCAAAGAGATCAAGAAGATGATAGAGGCGTTCGCGCTCACCGCCAAACTGTGCAAGGATGCGGACGTAGACGGCGTGGAAGTCCATGCCGTGCATGAAGGATATCTGCTCGATCAGTTCACCATGCCGTACACCAACCACAGAACGGACGAGTACGGCGGCAGTTTCGAGAACAGATACCGCTTCCCCGTCGAGATAGTAAAAGCCATAAAGGCGGCGTGCGGCGACGACTTCCCCGTTTCCCTCCGCTACTCCGTCCAGAGCAAGACAAAGGACTTCTGCGTGGGCGCTTTGCCCGGAGAAACGGATTACACCGAGGTCGGACGCAACATGGAGGAGAGCGAACGCGCCGCAAAGTATTTGCAGGACGCGGGCTACGATATGCTCAATGCGGATAACGGAACGTACGACGCGTGGTACTGGGCTCACCCGCCCGCATACATGCCTAAAAACTGCAACCTCGACGACGTTGCCCACATCAAAAAATTCGTGGACATTCCCGTCGTCTGCGCGGGGCGCATGGAGCCCGAGGTGGGCGCGGAGGCGATAGCGGATGGGCGCATAGACGCAATGGGAGTCGCTCGGCAGTTCCTTACCGACGGCGCGTGGGTCACAAAGCTGCAAGAGGGGCGCACGGAGGACATCCAGCCTTGCATATGCTGTCACAACGCATGCTTCGCCATGGCGCACTATAAGGGCGTGGCAAACGACGAATCGCTTTCCGAAGTCATGCATATGGCGCGTTGCGCGCTCAATCCGCAGACCATGCAAATGGGTAAATACGACATAATCCCCGCGAAAAAGCCTAAAAAAATCGCCGTCGTCGGCGGCGGCGTGGGAGGCATGGAGGCGGCGCGTATCGCCGCTCTGCGCGGGCATAAAGTCACTATTTACGAAAAGACCGACCGCCTCGGCGGCGTGTTCATAGCCGCAGCTGCACCTTTCTTCAAAGAAAAGGATCGTGAGCTTATAGAGTGGTATAAGAGGCAGATAGCCAAACTCGGCATAGAGGTGCGTTACGGCAGCGAGGTCACCGACGTCGCCGCTCTGGACGCGGACGAGGTCATCGTCGCCACGGGCGCAAAGGCGCGGCGACTGCGTACCCCCGGTATCGAACACGCGATAGAGGCAGTGGACTACCTCAAAGGCGCTCCCGTCGGGGATAACGTGGTCATTATAGGCGGCGGACTGACGGGTTGCGAGATCGCCTATGACCTCTTCCACAAGGGCAAAAAGCCCGTTATAGTCGAAATGAAAAACGACCTTATCGCCGTCCGCGGCGTGTGCCTTGCCAACTCGTCTTATCTGCGCGACTTCTTCAACTGGAAGAAAGTCCCCGTCATGCTCGAAAGTTGCGTGACCGAGATAGGCGACGGCTATGCGGACGTGCGCACCGCAGACGGCAGTATTACCCGCCTGCCTGCGGACAGCGTGATCGTTTCCGTCGGCTACACCCCCGCCCCCGTTGCAAAGAAAAGCGGGCGCGTCCACCTCGTCGGCGACTGCAACTCCGTCGGCAATCTTCGCACCGTCGTCTGGAACGCGTGGAAAGTCGCGGAATCCGTCTGACGAATCTTCGGTGCTCCCCCACCCGCCGCGGCTTTGCCGATCTTTTCCCCGCGCATATTCGCGCGCGGCGCGCCGAATCGCTTTCAGGGTATCGCATAGCGAACAACGCAACCCGTACGCGGCTTTGCGGCAAAACGCGCCATAACGGCGGACTGCCGAACCGAGGGCATAGAAAAAAACGCGGTGCAAACGCGCCATAACGGCAGACCGCGTTATACGCGTTCGAACGTAGGTTACGGGCATTAGCAACTTTCCCGCGCCTGAGACGCGGCTCTTGCGAAAAGGCGCAAAAAAGTTCGATCAAAACTCCCTTAACGGATGATGATATGTAAAAACTTTGACGCACAGCGCCGCCGTCGGCTGAGGCCGACGGCGGCGCTGTTGATTTAATTATTGCGATCTGTTACTTTTTGGAGAGTTTGTTTCGCTCACTGCTTATAATCGGATTATACTATACTATGATGTTTGATAAATATTTCCACAGTATATCTAATTATATCTATTTCTATTCGAAATTATTTTCCCCGTATATCGGATATTTAGAAAAAAGATAGTTGCATAATGTGTTTTCGCCATATCCCTCGTTTGGTACACGCCAAGTCAGCTTATGAAACGGCATACGCGATATAGTAATATCAAATAATCTTTTATCGAAATGCTTTCTCAAGTGGTCTTGCAGCACATGCATGGTAAGGCACTCGACAGGCACTACGTTGCTCCATTCGTCCGGGAATTCTTTTATCGCTATATCGAACATATCGTCTATCAGCCAGTAATCTGCCATTATATCGTGGTGCTTCAGATAATTAAAGAACAGATATTTCGTTAATTTAATAATTTTATTATTTTGGCACGCAGACAAAAAGAATAAATTCGTCACCGTAGCCATTCCCCATGTCGCATACCACAGCATTTGGAATGTAAATAAATCGTCTTCCAGCATGAATTTCGGAATTGCTCCGCCGGAACAAAATATCGTCGCATCCATCCACGTGCCGCCGTATTTATCCAAAAGCTCAAGCCTGACCGCATCGGAATAAAGTTGAGGTGATATTACTCCGGATTTATATTTTTCAACGATATATTCGGGTAACGTTATGTATTTATCTATATTATCGTCGCTAAGCGTAATTATTTTATAATCTTTTGAAAAATTATCAAGTATGGATTGATAGCACATACGCACTATCTTAGGCGCGTTTTCAATACCTTTAAGCCAACACACCCATATTACCTTTTCATGAGCATGCGGTAATGCATTATATTCTTTAACAATTTCGTTTTTATAAATATCTATTTGTTTTTTTAATTTTTTTCGTAAATTATTACATATATATGCTCGCTTTAATTGATCATACATATGACAAAGCTTATCATAAAATTCAGGATCTTTTCTTTTATATTTACTGCATGCGAACTTTGAATACATAGCTACACCGAGAATCCCACCGGCTCTATACTTATGAATTTTTTCCAACATCGTTTTTCTTACCTCTCCTTAATCTATTAAACACTGATTTCATAAGCCCTTTCAAAAATGTATCATTTAAAAGGAATAACATAATAACATACGCCATAGATCCAGCAACACCAATAACAAAAAATGACCATATGGTATAGGGCAAAACACTTTGCATGATAAACATAATACAAAACATTTCTGCCGCTGAAATTGCATATCGCCATACCGAAGCAAAAACTCGTTTAAACGATAATCTTTTTTTATAAAAAGTTAATACGCACATTATTAAAAAAATCCCTATTTCACAAGCAGCTGTCGCAATTGTAGCGCCTATCGCGCCAAACATAGGTATCAGTGCAGCATTTATTCCTATATTCATTACGGCACCGACAAGTACGGATAACATCCAATATCGCTCCTTATCCATGGCAATAAATCTATCTCCAAGCATAATTGAAAAGCCAGACACAAGCAATCTTATTGTCATTATATACATAAGTATTGGGACTTCCGTATATCCGTCGCCCAGAAACCATGAGCAAAAGTTATTTGATAGTACAAAAAAACCAGCAATGAAAAATAACGAAGAAAACCATATATAACGGCCGGTTTTGTATATGTTATTGTTCATTGTTTCAATATCACCGGTTTTATAGGCATATACATTTCTCGGTATCATAACCGAAGAAAATATTATGATAAAAGACTGTGCAATATTATTGATTTTATATGCCTGATCATAACAGCCATTATCATAATCTGGGTTAGGCGACAATATTCCTATCATTGTCTTGTCAAATGTTGTAAATAATGACGTTATCACCATTGGAAGAAAGATAATTAATGTGCCCTTTAAATGCCGCCATGGTTTAACATTCTTTATCGAGACGAAACTAACATATTTTTTCAATCCCGTCCACATTATCAAATAAGAACACACCGTAGACAACGACAGATAAAGCGCATAAACCCACACATCTTCTGCGGTTCTCACAAAAACGAATATCAATGCTATACCTATTATTTTTACTATAATATTTCGTATAGCTATCGACTTAAAATTCTCATTTCCCGTATATAAATACTCTATATCAAATATCACAGCAATCACTTGAAGTGACATTATAAGCATGAGCGTATTATACTTCTCTCCAAAACCTACGATAAATATCAATATAGCCAACACGCCGAGCGACAATGTGGTAGTAACTACCTTAGTTATGAATATTTCCCAAAATACAATGCTCCTTTGTTCCCTATCATCACGACATTTAGCTATTTCGCGCTGTCCGTATGTCGCAAAACCCAAACTTGCGGCAAGCACGAAATATGTAATTATCGACGATACGTAACTGATCTGCCCATTGCCTTCCTCGCCGAGAACTCGCGCCAAATACGGCGTGGTTATAACGGGAATTATAGAAACAAGTAACTTGCTTATAAGATTATATAAGGCATTCTTTTTTGCACTTGGACGTTGATGCTGATTTTCAACATGCATATCATCGATATGCTTATCTTCCATCGTTGGTTCTGCGACACACTTTATATTATTTGTAGATTTCTTATCGCTGTTTTTCATGAACAATTTGCCATCTTTATTAAAAAAGTCCCCTTAAAATATAAAGATATTTCGTTAATTTCATATCATCTCCGTAAATTTCTTTAGCGTGCTTTAATATTTCACGCTTTTGTTTGAACGTTTTGGATTTTGAGCATATTGATAATAACGGAAAATTTTTACTTTCTTCGGGGAATTCATAACATATTTCGTAAGCGAAATTAGAATTCAAGTTTCTTTTCTTAGGACATATAAACATACGTAATTTCTTAAAAAAACCGTTACGTTTGTTGATTCCGACAACATTATTGCCATGTTGCCTATATTTTATGAAAGCGCGAAAATCATATAATATCCCGGAATATAAAGAAGCTACGGCAGCGATCCAATTATCATGATATATAGAAGAAAAGAAATCATTAGAAGGTCTGTGTTCTTCCGTAGTAACTATTAAAAATAATTTTCTAGTAAAAATCATAGTACATCCGGATATACTGTTTCTTACAATCACCTCGATCGGAGTTGTACTTACCTTATATCCTTCTTTACGCCAAACGCCGAGTTCATTGCCGTCCTTATCCACGAGCATTTGATTGCACCCATACAATAACGCGCCTTTTTCTTCAAGCATCTGTATGCCGGCGCTCAATTTGTCAGGCGCCCATATATCATCCTGATCGGAAAAAGCATAATAATCATAGGTATCCGGCACGGAATAAAGAAGCTCCATAAAGCTGTTTGCCGGTCCGAGATTATTACCGACGGTCACAATAAATTTTTCGCTCTCATAACGGCGGAGTATTTCAAGCGTACCGTCAGACGAACCGTCGTCACGAACGTATACGGTCAAATCGACGCCGACCTGCGCAAACAGACTTTCTATCTGTTCACGCAAAAATTTCTCGCCGTTATATGTGCTCATAAGCACCGCAACTTTTCTCGATTCTTTTCTTTCGCCGTCTAAATCAGACATTCTTTATCATCCTTTCAGATATCTTTCCAGCGCGTTGCGCCAATCGGGTAAAGGCTTAAAACCGTTCGCAGAGAGCTTTGACTTATCCAGGCGGCTGTTAAACGGTCTTTTGGCTCTGGACAAGCCGTATTCTTCCGTAGTTACGGGAATCACTTTTGTTTTCATCCCGGCCTGTCTGAAGATCTCGCAAGCAAAGTCATACCAGCTTATATATCCCCCCTCATTCGTCGCATTGTAATAGCCGTATTTTTCCGTTTCTATCATATCGACGAGAAGACGCGCAAGATCGGGCGTATACGTAGGCGTTCCGATCTGGTCGTTTACCACCCGCAATGTATCGTGAGTTTGCCCGAGACGCAGCATAGTGTCTACAAAGTTTTTACCGTGCGCACCGAAAACCCATGCAATGCGTACTATGAAATAATTATCTATATTATCGGCAACGGCACGCTCGCCCTCCAGCTTTGTTCTGCCATACACATTAAGCGGTGCAAAAGTTTTGCAATCCGCGCTCCACGGCTCAGTTCCCTGCCCGTCAAAAACATAATCCGTAGAGATATACATCATTTTAGCTCCGACGGCTTTACACGCCGACGCAACATTTCTTGTACCATCGGCATTCACTCGTCTTACCGCATCTTCATTGTCCTCTGCGGCATCCACCGCCGTCCATGCAGCACAATGTATTACCGCATCGGGAGAAATTTCAGCTATGACATTCATCGTTTGCGCCGCACTGGTTATATCCATTTCGGATATATCGACTCCGATCGCCTCGTGCCCGCGTAAAGTCAATTCATTGACAACGTCATATCCGAGCTGTCCTTTTGCGCCTGTAACAAGTACCTTCATCTTATTCACCTTTCACAACCCTGCTGTCGCCTGTATAATAAAATGCCGTTTTTATAAGCATCGGCATACTCATCTACAATAGTGCGTATAAGCTTAGCGCGTTTTATCGCACCGAATGCGCCGGTGGCTATATAATGCCTCATTCTTTTTCCGGAATTATGTTTTAAAACTTCAAGCAACCTGCCTACGCTGTCCGGTCCGTATATCTTTTCAAAAAGCAGACAGGTTCCGCTGATCATATTGCGCTCTCTCTGCTCATTCACGCGTTTATCGACAAACGAACCGCCTTCCAGATGCGTTATCTCCGCAGACGGAACAGACCAGACGGAATAGCCGCATTTTACTATACGGTAGGTAAGTTCTACTTCCTCCGAATACATGAAAAAATCCGGATCAAAAAGCCCGCTTTTTTCAAGCGCAGAACGACGGATCATCATGTCGGCTCCCGTTATATATCCGTTTATTCGCATCGGTTTTCCCGTGGCGTTGAATTCTCTGTTGTTTTTACCGAAAGTCAGCTTTCTGAAAAGTCTTGTAAAAAGGCACGGCAATTTAACATTTTTGACGGAAGGGATCTCACGCAAGTAGCTGTGAGCAGGTTTTCCGCTTGCATTGAAAAGATTCCCGCCGGCAATGCCTCTCGTTTCATCAAATTTCAAAAAATCGTATAGAATTTTGATAGCATTATTGCGGAGCAGCGTATCCGAATTGAGTAGAAATACAAACTCCCCCGTCGATTGCTTTATTCCGAGATTGTTGGCTTTGCCGAAACCGAGATTTACGTCGCTTTCTATATATTTAACACGATCTCCGAATACATTACTTATTTTTTCGACAGAATTATCGCCGGAAGCATTATCCACAACTATTATTTCATACGCCACGCCGACACTCTTCTCGAACACGGAATTTATTGCGTTTATGCAAAGTTCCGGAGTTTTGTAATTAACGATTATTACGGAAACATCCATTTTACTTCTCCGCAATTCTGTTTTCATGCCTGCGCCGTCTGTGCGCATATATTATTTTTTCGGATAAGACGAATAACGGCCAGCAATGTTTTAATAAAAAGCGTCTTATTCTTTGTACAAAAGATATTTTAACGCCTTTTGTATTTATCTTTTTCAGATATCTGCGCGCATCCGTTTTTGTCGGAGTTGCCTTGCCGTCACTCTTTTTACTTTTGAACAGTGCGATATTTCTTGCAAAAGCGATCACATGATCCACATATCCCCGCTTAAGACAGTTTATCACTTCCGGACTGTCTATTCCGTTTTCACCACACCTTGCCAAAAGTTCTTTATATACCCGTATTCCGTCATCCATGGGCGGGTAAAGTTTGTGGCTTACATAATACACATAAAGCGGCTTGTCCGTATAGCATATTCGAGCCGAGTGCGATACGGCGTCCCAAGAAAATATACAATCTTCACAAAAACGATACGACGGGAAAAGTATATCCTTTATTGTGTCGCGCCGAAATATTTTGTTCCAGACATAACCTTCTATCGATTTTTCGCCGCATATCATATTTGCCAGCGCTTCTTTTTGATCTTCGATCAAAAAGAAGGAAAATTTTTTATCGCGATCCTGCTCCGGCAATATTCGCGACTGAGTCGTAACATAAGCACAAGCCGAAATGTCACAATTGTTTTCCGATGCATTTTTCAGCAGCGTTTCATAACAGTCGCTGTATAAAAAATCATCAACATCCATGAAAGCGACATACTCGGCAGTACTTTGGGAAAGACCGTAATTCCTTGCCGCGCTTACCCCGGAGCCATCAAGATGGAAGGAAGATATTGATTTATTTGCCGCAGCCAATTCGTCACAAATCTTTCCGGTATTGTCGTCTGATCCGTCATCTATAAGCAGTATATGTATTCGGTCGGAAATAGTCTGATTCAATACACATCTCACGCTGTCGTGGATATAACGCTCTCCGTTTTTTATGGGGATGATAACGTCAAGAGCTGTTTCATTCGGCGTGCCGTTCACTTATTCACCTCATACATCTTTTTATAATACTCTTTGTATTCCCCGCTTACGATGTCCTCCCACCACTTGCGATTTGCAAGATACCAATCGAGCGTTTTGACTATTCCGTCTGCGAATTTGGTTTCAGGCGTCCATCCGAGTTCACGCTTGATCTTCGCAGGATCTATTGCATAGCGCAGATCGTGTCCTTTGCGATCTTTGACAAACTCTATAAGGCTGTATGGCTTGCCGAGATAATCACAAATCATGCGGACTATATCTATATTGCGCATTTCGTTGTGTCCGCCTACGTTATACACTTCCCCGGAGCTGCCACGTTCGAGTATCATACATATCGCGCGACAATGATCCTCCACATAAAGCCAGTCACGAACATTTTCACCTTTGCCGTACACAGGTAAAGGCTTGTCTTCCAATGCGTTTATAAGCATGAGCGGTATCAGTTTTTCGGGAAACTGGTATGGCCCGTAATTGTTGGAGCAACGGCTTATCGTCACGGGCAAGCCGTATGTGCGATGATATGCGAGAACAAGCAGATCTGCGGATGCTTTGGATGCCGAATACGGGCTGGAAGCCTTTAACGGCAAATCTTCGGTAAAAAACATATCCGGTCTGTCCAGCGGCAGATCACCGTATACTTCATCGGTGGATACCTGATGGAAACGCTCTGCCCCGAATTCGCGGCAACAATCCATGAGTACCTGTGTTCCGATGATATTCGTGGAAAGAAACAACCCGGGGTCCACTATTGAACGGTCCACATGACTTTCGGCGGCGAAATTCACGACAATTTCGGGACGATATTCCGCAAATACTTCACGCATCGCATCGCGGTCCCGGATATCTTTATGAACAAAAACAAACCGTTCGTTTTTAAGCGCAGTGTCAAGGGTGGACAAGTTGCCCGCATATGTAAGGCTATCCACACACACTATGCGACGATCGGGGTATTCTTTAAGCACATGATAAACAAAATTACCGCCTATGAATCCCGCACCCCCGGTAACAAGCATTGTTTTCATAATTCAAACTCCGTTTTAGATTGCGCAAGACGAGGATGTTTCGTGTCCTTTTCACTTAATACGGGGGGTTCCGTTCCAGGCCAGGAAATATTTATGTCGGGATCGCACCATATGATCCCTCCCTCATCTCCGGGACAATAAAAATCATCGCATTTATAGCAAAACTCCGCCACTTCACTGAGGACCTGAAAACCGTGAGCAAAGCCTCTCGGTATCATAAGCTGCTTTTTGTTTTCGGCTGTTAATGTCACGCCGAACCACTTACCGTAAGTAGCGCTGCCTTTTCTCAGATCCACGGCGACATCAAAGACAGACCCCAGAATAACGCGCACAAGTTTTGCCTGCGGATGAGTCTTTTGAAAATGTAATCCCCGAATTACTCCCTTTACACTGCGCGACTGATTATCCTGAACAAAATCATAGTTAAGTCCGACTTCCGCAAAAGCCCGCTTATTGTATGTTTCCGTGAAATATCCCCTGTTATCACCGAATACAGCGGTCTCGACAACAAATAAATCTTTAATTCCTGTTTCAATCAGTTTTATATTTGCCATATCAGTAATAGAGTTTTCCTCCGAGAAATCTTCCTTTTGAAACCTTGCGCAAGTGTGCTCCGTAAGGAGATTTACCATACATCTCCGCATTTTCCAGCAGCTTTTCCTTTGTTATCCATCCCTTCACATAAGCAATTTCTTCCGGTGCGGATACGACAGTCTTCTGGAAAAACGACATATCCCGAATGAAATTCGAGGCGTTTCTCAGGCTGTCGACAGTTCCGGTATCAAGCCATGTAAAACCCCTGCCAAGCAGCTGCACACGCAAATCGCCGCAATCAAGGTACATTCTGTTAAGATCCGTTATTTCAAGCTCTCCACGCGCGGACGGCTTTACCTTTTCCGCAAAAGATGACGCTCTGCCGTCATAAAAATATAAGCCGGTTATACAATAATTCGACTTAGGCGAAGACGGCTTTTCTTCCACGCTCAACACTTTTCCGTTGTTGTCGAATTCGACAATACCGAAATCAGACGGGTTATCGACATAATAGCCGAAAATAGTGGCAAGCCCGCGTTCGGCATTTTCTGCGGCAGACGACAAAACTTTTCCAAGCCCCGCGCCGTAAAAAATGTTATCGCCCAGGGCAAGAGCGCACGGCTGACCGTCAATAAAATCTTCTCCGATTATGAATGCCTGTGCGAGTCCGTCCGGATGAGGTTGCTCTGCATAGTCGATATGTATACCGAAATTTTCTCCGCTACCGAGCAACCGCTTAAATCCGGGGAGATCACGAGGAGTCGAAATAAGCAAAATATCCCTTATTCCGGCAAGCATAAGCGTTGACAGCGGATAAAAGATCATCGGCTTGTCATATACGGGGAGAAGTTGTTTGCTTGTTACCAGTGTAAGCGGATACAATCGTGTTCCGCTTCCTCCTGCTAAAATAATACCTTTCATATCCACTCCGATCATGCCGCAATCTCGGCGATTTCCGACGTTTGCCACGAGGGCAACGTCCTTTCGTAAATTAGCCACTCACGCGGGGAACTGTTGAGCAATGCTACCAATATCCACAGATAAGGCTGCAACAGGTTGCCGCCTATAAACGGGATCATAAGCACAAACGCAAAAATATATTTATAAAATGAGTTCTTGCGCAAAGTCATAAACAGCAGTACTATTCCTATTAAGCCCAAACCTCCGAGTTCGGTAGCGACCTTACCGTAACCGGATGCTATTGCGTGACTGTCAAACATTGTAACATTACGACCAGGATGATACTTCTGATAGTATCTTATAACATAACTGTCACTGCCGGGAGAGTAGCCAAAGAACCATGTGGACAATACCCAGTTTGCTATTAAATAAGGGGTCACGAACCTTATCCCACCCGACATCTGTGAGCTCGTGAGCTCCATTATACGGCCTTTTATATATTCGGCTATTTCCATGTCCGACGTGAATACAAAAACGACCGCTGCTATAACAATTATAACAAATATAATAGGCAGCGCGATGTATTTGCGGTTTTTTATGCACATAAACAAAAATACGAGCACCGCTACACCGAAAGCAAGTATTCCGGTACCCGCAACAGCCATAAACATTGCAAGAAGATTTATTATCACCGATATAATAAACCAATGTATCTTGATTTTTTTATTGCCGAACAAAATAAAAGAAATTATTATGGCAAAAGCGGCGAATTGTGAAAGCGTGGACGGTTCAAGATAAATCGAGTGAGCTCTCCCTATTGTAAAATCGCCTATGGAAATCGTATCGGTAGTATTGTAACCCGGCGTCATATGTCCGGGGATCACTATTTCGGACAGCGGAAGGTTATAAATGTATGCTCCGAACTGATAAATACCGTAAAGCGAAAGTGCGGTATATACGATATTTACTACCCACAATATTTTGAGCATATTGGCATCGGAAGTTCTGTGATGCGAAAAAAGATATACGAGCAGAAACACCACATACAGCATTGTGGAATTGGCATTGAAAATACGAAGATTAAACAGAACGCTTATCACTATCGCAAGCGCAAACAAAGCGCATATGAATAGGCGTTTTTTATCCGGGTATAGTCCGTTATCCATTTCGAGAAGTCCGACAAAAATAAGTGCAATCAGCGAAAGAAACGAAAGCGTAACGGAAAATGTGCCTAACCCCACTATTCTGTAAGCGTCTAAGCACAGCGAAAGCAAACTTATAAGAACTATAATTTGCTTTGCTCTATTAAGTTTATAAAGCTTTTCGGATCTTGTCACTTAATACCCCGATACTTAATTATTACAGTTAGCTACCCATTCAAATATCGTTTGAAGTCTTTCGCTTATCTTTCTCATACTGAATCGTTCTTCGTATGAATCCAAAGCATTTTTAGCGTAAGCTTTCCGCAACTCCTCATTGCCTAATAATGTTTTTATAGCATCCGCGAGTTCCGACGGATTCTCGTGCCCGACTATAATTCCTCCGTTACCGACATACTCGGGAAATACCCCTACATCAGTGGCAATAACGGGTTTCCCATAGTAAAATGCTTGAACTACCGTCATTGATCCCGTTGCATCACGATAGGGTAACACTATTATTTTACATCTTTTTATAAGAGAAATCAACTCATCGTCAGGCACAAATTTACCGGTCGCGGTTACATTGGACGGAATTTCCAAATCGTCACCGTATATTTCGCGTAAATTTCCTTTTCCCGCTATGACACATTTATACTTATCCCCGACGATTTTCATCGCTTTGATAAGATTATCCAGCCCCTTGTAATATTCCACGCGACCAAAAAACAACACGTCGATATTTTCATCTACGGCAACATTTTCTCTGTCTCCGACCATATTATCGACCAAACCGAACGGAACCGAAATTACTTTGTTTTTATCCACATAAGGTGCGCTATCAAGCAACTGTTTTTTTATGGCATCACCCGCAACAAGCAATACTTTGGAGTTTTTATAATATCTTTTATGCTGTGCAAGCAATACTTTTGAGTCGAGAAATCCGGTCCCGCTATGAGGAAGCGGATCATGAACCTGATATATAACTTTGAATTTTTTCAAAAAACGCGAAAGCAATATATTAACAGGATGCGGCGTAAATACGAATACTACATCGGGTGAAATTCTGTTAATAAATTTTTTGATTTTTGACAGTTTGACAAGTGAAAAATACGTCCATGGCGCGCTACGCTTATATCTGACGTTCAATGTTTCTACGGCATTTAATTCATCGTTCGATACGTTATCGTTTGTTACGCAATACAGTTCGTTTTTTTGCGAAAAATAACGTGCATATGTGATAAAATGCTCTCGCATAACGCCGGACGTGCATAAACTTACGACAAGTAGCTTCATTCTTTACTTTTCCTTCCGAATTTTCTCTTCAAAAAGTTCCCTATTTTCTTAATCCAGTGCTGTTTTTCCATGAACATATATGGCAATTCTGCATACACATATTCGTTTGCCGTAAGCCATACATCAAGTAATCTTTCCGCCAAATATCCGTAAACCCGCTTCTCGCTTACAGACCAATCGGAAATATCGAGTTTCTTTTCTATTTCAGCGAGCGCTCCGAACAGCCATTCGCAATATTCATCGGCATACCGCTTTTTCATTATGAACATATTGAACCGATGCCCGCTACGCCTATGCATTACGGTATTCCATGCATCGGCATATTTCGGTGATATAGATGTTACGACATTTTTAGCGGCATCCAGCCCTTCCGAATGATGTGCGTGCAAATATTGACTTTCATTCGTTTCTATGTAATAATGCCTTTTCTTCGGTACTAAAATGTCGTTTGTCGCCAGATACTTATCAAGCTCTTTTGAAGTTAATATTTTAGAAAACTTGTCGCCCTTACCATTACCTTTGAAATAGCGGCGATAGTGCACAAGTCCAAGGCAATTGAATTCTGTATTTTTCCATGCCCAATATAATGCCGTAAGTTCACAATAAGAAAAATTCTTTGCTGAAATATTCTCCCCCGTTCCGTCAGTGACATAACCTTTATGTTCCGACGTGTTGACAAAAACAGGAAGATACATATCATCGTCAGGCATACGATATTCTTTATGTGTAGCTACGACTATCAGTTTATCCTTTTTGATCATTCTTCCTTCTCTCCGAAAAATGCGGATTCAAGCATAAGGCAAAGGCAGTGATATATCGGAAGATGATATTCCTGCACTTTGTAGCACTCCGTCGCGGGGGCTTTTACGGAGGCATCGGCTATGGTTGCAAGCTCGCCCCCGTTCGCGCCAGTAAGCGCCGCTACGCGCATACCGCGCGCCTTTGCGACTATTGCGGCATTGACTATATTAGCGGAATTGCCGGATGTGGATATGCCGAGAAATACATCGCCCTCTCTTCCGAGCACAAATACCTGCTGGGCGAACACATGATCCGCGCCGCCACAAACGTCGTTTGAAAATGCCGTGCCGAGAGCGCCGCCCGCATTAAGCGCTATTGTGGGAAGTCCGCGCTGTAACTTAGCCGCGATCTCGCTCCCGCGCGCGTGCGCGCGCGTAAGAGCAGATTTTTCGTCCTTTGCCAGGTGCCGCCCGAGAACAAACCCCTTCATGAGTTCGCCTGCAATGTGTTCCGCATCCGCACAGCTTCCGCCGTTACCCGCAACGAGCAATTTGCCGCCCGCGGCAAAACATTCGTGCAACAAATCGTACACGGCTTTTATTTCGCCTGTTACTACCGATAACGCAGGATAACGCGCGATCAGTTCTTCCGTATATAAATTCCCGTTCATCGATAATTATCCTCTCGAAAGTATTTGTTTGACGCAGTCGTAAAGATCCGCGCCGCATACGTCGGCTCCGCAGTCTTCCCCTATTTTGGCAGTATGGCAACCCGCTCTTTTGCCGCATTCGACATCATTTTCTCCGTCGCCTATCATCCATGATTCGGAAAGGTCTATATTCAGATCTTCCGCCGCTCGCAACAGTAGCCCGGGCTTAGGCTTTCTGCAATCGCAATCGATTTTAAGCTCCGCTATCTCTCCTTCGTAACCCTTGTGAGGATGATGCGGGCAATAATACAACCCGTCTATATACGCGCCCTTTTCCCCGAGCAGCGTTTCCATTTTAGCGTGTATCTCGTCAAGCTGCGCACGAGTGGTCTCGCCCCTCGCGATCACCGGTTGATTGGTCGCCACTACCGCAAGACGGCCGCTGTGATTGATCGCGGCTATGGCTTCCGCCGCCCCAGGAAGAAGCTCAAATTGATCTTCCCTGCGCACGAAACCGACATATTTATTTATCGTGCCGTCACGGTCAAGGAATATCGCACGTTGCTTGTGCGAAAGATTTCGCGCGCGCGTCAGTCCGCAAAGTATGTCTCGCTCCGTTTCGCGTATGCGTTCGGGCGTTCCCATATCCTTTACGTATTCGGGCGTATCGTAAGCGTATAACTCGCCCTCGGCTATCAGCGGACGCAGAAGATCGCGGTCAAGATCCGTCTTTACCGGAGCGCTAAGCCTGTCAAGCAGACGCGGAGATATCATATGAAGACCGGCGTTTACCCTGTTGAAACGCCAGCCGCGTTTATCCTCTTTATGCAACCACTCCGTAACTTTTCCGTTGCCGTCCGTAGATATTAGTCCGCTGTCATACGGGTGATCGTTCGGATGAGTGAGCACGGTGACGAGTCCGCCGTATCTCTCATGAGCCGCGGCAAAGCGCGCGATATCGACGTCGAATATAATGTCCCCGTTAAGCAAAAGAAAAGGACTATCCGCCGTGCCGCGCAGATAGTACAGCGCCCCCGCCGTTCCCAGAGGCTCTTTTTCCTCTATATACGTTATGTTTACGCCCAGCTCATGACCGTCGTTAAGCGCGTTTTTTATCACGTCGCCGAGATGACCTATCGTAATGACTATATCAGTCATTCCCTGACGGCGCAGACACTCTATCTGATGCACAAGCACGGGCTTCCCTGCCACCTTCATCATGGGCTTGGGAACATTGGGATCCACGCTCGCAATACGCGTCCCTTTACCGCCTGCGGCTATGACCGCTTTGATCATTTTTCCACGCTCCCTTCGCAGTCGTAAGTTTCGGGCGAATAGTATACGACGCGCGTTCCTCCGTTTTCGAAACCGAAAGGAACGTGCATAAGCCCTTCAAGCGCACGCATAACGC